>Ga0255765_1000058_pt1 | contig 122446 bp, 164 predicted proteins | sample 041ome_8_FD_179965 | JGI IMG/M metagenome (GOLD analysis project Ga0255765, IMG submission 179965) | Coastal salt marsh microbial communities from the Groves Creek Marsh, Skidaway Island, Georgia - 041407BS metaG (version 2) | ecosystem: Environmental > Aquatic > Marine > Intertidal zone >...
TCTTTGTCGATACGCTTGGCAAGTTCCATTGTCATGCGCTCAGTGCCACCCATTGATTTCATATTAGTTTCATTGCGAATGAATTCGCCATTAATAATCTCTGCCATGATAAATCCTTAATTAGCCAGCGTATTCATTCACTGAAATTAGATTACTGTTCTTAACGCGCATCAACTCACCACGACTTCCACGCTTAGATGTGAAATCAAAAGGCTTCAATACCAGCGTGTGCATAGAGCCGCTTGATCCCATGGGATAAACAGTCTGATTCGTCTTTTTGATTTTTGTCACTTTATTCATTGATCTAGATGCTCCTGTAGAGATTTGAAACCGCCGATGACATCGCCATCTTCAGCTAGAATGAAAGGCATTGTTCGTACATCAGGATATTCGTCTAAGAATTCCTCCCGCGTAATGTCTTCGCCAACCTTGATCACTTTATAATTTTTAGAATTAATATCAAGTAAGCCGATCGCGGCTACACAATAGCCACAATTCTCTTTACTATAAACTGTGTACATTTTTATTCACCGGTGCCTTTAAACCAACTCACAATCTTATCTTGAAATGCTTTTGCAAATGCTGGCTGAGGAAAGTTCCAACCAATCAATGCGCCCACTGCTACCCAGAAAATCATTTCTAACATAACTCACTCCTTTAGTAGATTTCTACCGTTTATTTTTCCACCAACAAAACCATTATAGTACTCATGCGTCAGGAGAACATCTCTGTCCATCTGTTCTTTCATTTCATAATATGCACATTCTGATTTTGTATTACACAATCTTAACACATATCTTTCGAACTTGTCAAGACCATGTTTCTCTATTTGCTCAAGCAATTCGTTACTTGAGCCCCAATATTTTTTCCAGTCGGACTGTACAGTCTTGATCCTTCTTCTGGTTTTTCCTTTAAGTGGAGGAAGTTTCTTTGTAGACCAGAAAAACTTTTTGCCGATGTATTTCTTATTGTTTACATTGTCAATTATAATGTACACAAACCCAGCATATGGTGCTAGAAATTCATCGTCTGGATCAAATATTTTTTCCTCATAATACCACGGATTAGAATACATCAACTCCAGTCCATGGCCTCATCAAACAACGTATCCATGCCGTCATCGATATCACAACTGCATACAGGACAATATTTAACTTCTATTTCTTCATCTTCGAAGTTTGACTGTGTTATTATTATATCACATCTTGTTTCGCAAGACATGCATTTGATACTTTTCTTTATCATAAAGAAAATCCTTTAAACGTTTCTTCTCCTATATCCTGTACAATACCACCGACAATGTATGATGTAATTTCAGTCTCTTGTGGTGCAACTTGAACATTCGCACCGCTAATCCACTTCTCTGTCCAAGGCAGTGGATTACTACCGCCTCGATTTGTCGATAGACCGACAGCATACATTCTTTTGTTAGCAATCCAGTCTACATATTCTGATAGCAATGCTTCATTCAATCCGATCATTGTACCGTCTTTGAATAGATACTTTGCCCATGTCTTTTCTTGTTCTATAACTTCATTGAATATTGCACGAACTTCTTCCTGACATTCTTCTGCAATCTTCTCAAAATCTTTATCTTCGCGTGGTAGAATTTTAAGCAATTGCTGTGTCGATGCTAGGTGTACATTCTCATCACGCGCAATAAACTTAATGATCTTAGCATTGCCTTCCATCTTCTTTAACTCAGCGAATGCCCATGAACACGCAAAGGACACATAGAAGCGAATGCCTTCAAGAGCATTTACAGCATTCAGACAGCGCCACAAAGCCTTCTTGTGTGCGTAAGTGCCATACTTCTCTCTATTATCGGTGAGAGTGATAAGATTGTCGTAATGTTTAGAAATAGAATTAGCACAGTCTACAATTTCTTTTAGATCCAACATCTCATCAAACACCTTAGATGGATCACTGTAGATGTTTCGAATGATGTGAGTGTATGACCGTGAGTGAATCGTTTCACTGAATGACCATGTAAGAATCCAGTTCTCTAATTCTGGCAATGAACAGATTGGCAACAATGCTTCGACTGGCGCTCGGCCTTGAACAGAGTCAAGAAGAATCTGTCGCTTTAGATTGCTAGTGAAAATGTGTTGCTCGTGATCAGTCAGTGCTTTGAAATCTTTACTATCACGACTGATATCAACTTCTTCTGGTCGCCAAAAGAATCCCAACTGCTTATCAGTTAATTTCTCAAAAATATTATATTTCTGTTTATCGTATCGTGCGATGTTGACAGGTGCACCAAAAAATGCTGGCTGTGTTGTGCTATCTATTTTTCGAGGATTAAATACAGACATCGTTATCTCTTATGCGTTAATAGGATAAATTTGTGAAATGACCTTAGCGCATTCTTTTGCAATAGCCATATGCTCTTTCTGTGTACCATTTTCTTTACGTAATTCTATGTAGTGTATCCAAGATCGTAGCGTTCCATTCACGTACATGCGGGATTTAGTATTACCCTCTGGTAAAACACATCGTGCTTGCTCTTTTGCAATTCCATTCGCTAATGCCCATTTATATGCTTTCGATGCGATATTCATAACCTCTGTTTGTTTCTCATACCATTGTCTTGCTAACATCTCTTCACTTGTACTGTCAACTCCTTCGCCGCCTTTTCCTACGTTTTCTAGATTCAACTCAATGCTGTTTTGTCGATTCTTTGGATCTTGAAGTCTTGCTTCACGATGCTCGAACATATTTCCGAGATCAGATACATCCGCATACCTCTGACTAAATTCTTGAAAAGAAAAACTGCGGTGTCGTAGAATCTGTCGTGCGATGTCGCGTGTGGTTTCAATCTCCAAACACACACTGACCATCTCGAAAGGTGACCAGTGTTTATGTTTGATGAGATAATTTAGAAGTCTGTCGTTAGTTTCGACATTTATCTGATTGCTAGGGTTACTCACTCGCGCACAATATGCTACAAGATTTTCTATGTCTTTATCTCGTTGGGCATTTGTGGTAACAGGCAAAATACTAGCGTCACATGTACTGTGACTAATCAAAGTTACTTTCATAATATATTCCTTTACTGAAGCGTTACTAGAATACTCGCTTGTCTGTTTGCAAAAACTCTGTTAACTTTAAATGCGGTTCCAGATATAATTGAATGCCTGGGCAAAACTTGACTACTTAATTCTTCAATCTCATTAGTCAATGTTGTTTTGGCTATACTACCAGTTTGTGTTTCAACACCATTAATAGTCACGTTAATAACTTCTGTATCAAGCGTTAAATCTTCTTGACCAACTGTTCCATATTCGATAGCATTAGATACAGTATCTAGATCAAAAGAAAAAAGCATACAACTAGAATTAACAAATAAATTTGTTGTATGGCTAGGGACGTCGGGTGAAATTATCATGAACATTCCGAGTACTGCCTGAAAATCATATGCTCCAGCAATATTTTGAGCATGATTCAACATAAGTGAATGTCCTGGATTATTAGGAGTTATAACTGAAACTCTACCATACTCAAATTCGGACTTTGATTCAATATAAAGTGGTGTCAAACTATTAAACGGCACATCACCGAACATCAAGTCAGATGTCATCATTGATACGTTAGTATCAATGTCTGGATGTGTTGTAAGATCGATTACCGAAAGACTCATTTTGTTTCTCCAAAAATTAGATTGCTAGATATTTATAATCTTAAATTTTGCACGATTCACAATCATCTTGAGAGTCAGTGCTAGACAGTGGCGTAGTAGTTTTATCTTCAACTTCACCTGCACCATCATAAGTGTTATTGTAGTACAACTGCTTTCCACCGTATTTGTAGAAGTTAAGAATATCTTTAATCAGTACACTCAATGGAATTTTTTCATCTTGATAATGTAATGGATTATAGGATGTATTGACAGAAATACCTTGATCGATAAACTTCTGCAATACAGCCATGATCTTCAAGTAACCATCAGGCGACTTATGATCCCATAGCAAATCATACTTGTTCTTGAGACGCTGAAACTCAGGAACGACTTGCTTTAATATGCCATCTTTCGATTGTTTCACAGACACGAGCGAACGCGGCGGTTCAATGCCGTTTGTACTGTTACTGATCTGCGCTGAAGTTTCAGCAGGCATTAGAGCCATCAATGTCGAGTTTCGAATGCCGTACTCTAACAGATCAAGCCTAAGTGCTTCCCAGTTCATATTATACACAGGCTTGACTAGTTCGTCAACGTCTTTCTTGTATGTATCGATAGGAAGAATACCTTTGCTGTACTTTGTTTCTTCTGATTTCAGACAAGCGCCTTTCTCTTTGGCAAGATCAACAGACGCTTTGATCAAGTAGTACGACCATGCTTCGGTATATTGATGAATCATTTCAAGATTTGGATCTTGATAAGTTGTGCCATTCTTTGCAAGCCAGTATGCAAAATTAATGATGCCTACGCCAAGCGGTCTACGATTCATTGTGCTGATCTGTGCCGCAAGTACAGGATAATCTTGATAGTCGAGCAATGCATCAAGACAGCGAACAGCGAGCATACATGGCTTCTCGAAATCTTCTACTCTGCGAATCTTACCCCAATTGATTGCCGCGAGTGTGCATAGACTAATCTCGCCTTCTTCATCCGAAATATTATCCAGCGGCTTTGTAGGTAGATTAATTTCACAGCATAGATTGCTTTGCTTGATAGGTGCTACTGTAGGATCAAATGAAGAATGATCATTCGCGTTATCAACATTCATCAAATAGATACGACCAGTATCTTTACGCTCTTGAACGAATGCACTGAATAACTCAACAGCTTTCACAGTCTTTTTACGAATCGAATAGGCGCGCTCATATTTCTCATAGAGTTCACGGAACTTGTCATTGTCAGTAAAGAAAGCCTCATATAGATCAGGCACATCGCCAGGTGAGAACAGAGTGATATCACCACCAGAAAGCAGACGCTCATACATTACTTTGTTGAACTGTACGCCGTAATCTAGATGGCGAACACGGTTCTCTTCGGTACCCTTATTGTTTTTCAATACGAGTAGATCGTCTACTTCGTAGTGCCAGATCGGATAGTAGAGAGTCGCCGCGCCACCTCTGACACCGCCCTGTGAACAGGACTTAACAGAACTCTGGAACAGTTTATAAAAAGGGATAACGCCAGTGTGAGAAGTGTCACCGTTCCTAATAGGAGAACCAACAGCACGGATGCGACCGGCACCGATGCCGATACCAGCTTTTTGAGAAACGTATTTAACAATTGCCGAAGATGTTGCATTGATAGAGTCCAGTGAATCGTCCGTCTCGATAAGTACGCAAGACGAAAATTGTCGTTGAGGCGTTCGTACTCCCGCCATGATAGGTGTTGGTAGACTGATATAGAAAAGACTCAGAGAATCGTAAAGGTCTTTTACGTATTTTATACGTATGCTCTTCTCATACTTGCAGAACAACGTCATCGCAATACACATGTAAGCAATCTGCGGTGTCTCAAAGATTTCACCAGTAACACGATTCTTTACAAGATATTTGCCACGCATCTGCTCCATTGCCGCATACGTGAGATTGAAATCGCGGTCATGATTGATATGGCCATCCAGTTCAATAAATTCTTCTTTAGAATAAAATTCTAGAAGATTGCTATCATAGTATCCAGTGCTAACATTTCTAGACACAATATTGTGAAGCGATAGTGGATTGAAGTTGTCATAGACTTCTTTGCGCAATGCATAATTGACAAGACGACCAGCGACATATTGATAGTTTGGCGATTCTTCTGAAATCAAATCAGACGCCGCTCGAATCAATGTCTCTTGAATGTCTTTAGTCTTAATGTTGTTATACACTTGCAGGTGTGTTTTAATTTCCAACTCAGAAGCAGAAACACCCGCTAGGTCTTCACACGCAAATTGTGCTACTCTGTGAAACTTGTCCAGATCAAGTTCTTCACGCTTACCGTTTCTTTTAATTACCTGTATATTCATAGTTCTTCATCTTCTTCCGTATCTATTTTTAAATCAACCTTGAACTGCATTCCATATAATTCGTGGAGTTTTACTAATATCGCGCTGATACCACTTTCAGCGCCGTCGGCAAAGCCATCGTTTGCGCCTCTAGCATAACCTATTGATGATCCTATTGCATATGATATGACTATTACAGCAAGACTGATAAACGTATGTTCGAGTGAATCCATTTACACCTCATCTTTGAAAGCTCCATATTTCAAGACGAAGTTTTCAGCTAAGTCTTCAGCATAACACAAAGAGTGGTCTGTAATCAACTCTGTTTTCCAAAGTTTATCATTATTGTACATAGCGACTGCCCAGTGATACTCATCTTGGTATATGATTGCTTTTCTTTTATTTTCTTTAGAAAAAAATTCTGTTACTAGTTTCATAATCAATCAACTCCTTTTTCTTCACGGGTGAAGTTGTAGTAGCACCATTGAACAAGGACTAATCTTCTGCCTGTTCTTAGTTGAGTTACACCATGTTGCGCTCTATTGCCATATGATATAGTTTCATTAACATTCAGTTTAGCAACTGACGGCATCATTGTCAACTTTACAGCCTTGTCAGTCTTAGACATTTTTGACCATTCAGCTTGACTTACCACCATGTTTTCGCGTGTTTCTTTTTTAGGAATCCATGCTCCGCCATAAGTAATTACTTCGCCGCCGACTGTTCCATCTTCAATGTCGAGTAACGTAACTAAAGTCAACTCTGAAAGATTATCTTCATGTACTTTGGCGAAAGAACCTTCTGTGTACTCTAGTATGTAGTGTGTCATATCTTTAAGACCATATTTTTCTTTGAAGTCTTTAAAATATTTTTCACACTTATCATCGCTGTGTGTATGATATCTCCTAGTTTGAAATAAGTTATACATGCGATAATCATCACGAAATTTCATGTTCTTATAATTTTCTCTCAGATAATCCAGAAACTCTAGATCATGAACTATTCCATGTCTATTGTATCCGTCTTTCTGTAGAAAACACTTATCAAGAAAGTCTTGATTAAAAGGAGTTGGAAATTTCTTTATGGGTATGTCGATCATGCTCTCTTCCAAACAGTATAGCAGAGTTTTGCTTCTAGACCAGAAGAGATATTATCGAATAAGAGCTTGTTAACATCAGTCACTTCTTTTCTTTGTATCATCAAATTCAAGTCTTTTGATTTTATGTTCTCTGGCCAAATGCACACTTTGTGGTTCATATCACACACTTTCTGTATTTTAGCACAGGTTTCTTTTGAGCGTGGTTCATTGTCATATACAAAAACAGAATTTTCATTCACATAATTCCAGTCGATTGAACCACCAGCCATAGCGAGCGAGTTCTCAGCAAACATCGCATCGATTGGCCCTTCAAATATATAGTGTATTTTATTTCGATCACATGCGTCCAGATTAAAAATCTTCGGCTTACTAGTATCTAGCATGATTGTGATATAGCGAATCGAGTTATCAGAGAATGCTCTGCCTTGAAAGCCAAACAAATTCTTCTCTTCATCGAGAAATGGTATGATCAATCTTGGTTCATCATTTGCTTCACTCTCGAACTTATTAGGTAACACTGAGTTGACAAACTTCTTGAACTTAGGCGCATAGAATAGTTTAGAATGATATGCATTTGGTATGAGTCGTTCTGACACATACTTTTTAGCAGGATGATCCCAATTCAGTTGTGAGATTTTCTTGAGTGAGTTAAGAGCAGTTGCCTTAATAAAAGTTGGCTTCTTCATTTTGTCTGCGAATACTTCAACGTCAGTCTTGACGCGAGTACCACCTTTCAATGCCATCTTTTCCATGACATATTCTTTGAATAAAGTTTTGTCAACAGACTCTAGAAATTTGTCTATGCCTAGTGTAATATTACAGTTATGACAATGATAGAGATAGCCACCGTGATCTTTCTCGAAGAAGAATCCACGTGCTTTGCTTTTGTTCTTTTGAGAGTCACCACAGAAAGGGCAACGGAAGTTATAGAGTTTCTGATTTACTGTCTTGAATTTCTCAAGACGAGACGAAATCATGCCAATGTATTTCTTATCAAGCCACATAAACATTACCTAAGAATTGATTGATTACACTGAGATTATACCAAATCTCCTATGGCTTGTCAATCAATTTTGGAAGAAATGTGAGGCTAATGCGGCACCCGCAACTGATACTGCAATCCAGTACAGTTTTGTAAAGATTGCTAGTGATTTTTCTGAAGAAATAAGCCTCTGCTCGATGTCATCCAGCTTAATAGAGTGCGCATTCATACGCTCATATTGCGCAAAATTATTTTTTTCGATGGCAATTAGTTTCTCTTCAGCACGAGCGAGTGAAATCATCGCGTCACTTAGCTGATCTATCTTCTTCTCTATTCTATCGAGACGCTTATCGTCCATTGCTCTTCTGAATGACGATTCGACTGGTGAATTATTGGCTGACATTTTTTCCTATTCCTAGTGTATTTTTGAATGAAGTTATTGGTCCTTCCTGGACTACTTCCGAGGTTGTCTCTGGAAGTTCCTCTTTATTTCTAATACTATCTTCATAATACACTATTAAGGCTTTTTGCTGATCAATATATCTCTTCAATTCACTGACATTCAGCGACAGATTTTCATAGTCTGGTACACTTATTGCAAAAAATACCACTTCACCATGTACATCTTCATATTTGATTAAAAATTCTTCAAGATTTTCTTTTGTTACAGCATAAAGTTTTACATCATACAGATTGACGCCTTTCGGTCTGCTCTGTATTGGTATCTCTTTCTCTACGTATTGTGTCTTTACAACAACAGTTTCAAGACTCGAACACGCAGATAAAACACTACTGAGAAGTATCAGATTCCAAATCTTCAAATATTTTTTTAGTTGCATCATTAACTCTTCTTTCTATTAGTCCTGGCTTCTCTAGTGTGAGTCTCGTTAAGTCGTGTCTTCTTAACTTATCTTGCAATTCACTTCTATATGTCTCAGATTTATTTAGCTCTGCTTGTAACGCTGTCAAATTTCTTCTTATCTCAGAATAATTTTGTTGTACTTGATCCAGCGTATCAGTACATTCTTGTGCCGCTAATTCTAACGCTAAATTCTTTTTCGTAAGTGTTGCAATTCTGCTCTGTGTATCTGTATAATAATAGTACGCACCACCAACAATACCACTTAACAATAACAGAATGAAACCTAATACATATAATCTAGCCACGTACCTGCCTTTTCCTCACACCATTCACTTCGATGTAGTGTCTAGTCAGCGGCTTTGTCTTTCTCTTCTTTTTAATTCCTGGCTCACCGTCATCGCCTACACCAATGCCAGCGACTGAGCCACTGCCTGCTATATTTGTTGGTACTTCTTCCATGAGCATATCAACATGATTCATATAATCATGCAGACATTCTTCCAGATAATCTAAATCATCTGGATCTAAATTCTCTTCTCTCAACAGAAGCAGTGCCGCGGCAAACGATGCAATTCTTGTTTTACCGCCAGGAATCTTGCCTAGCAGTTTTTTAAGATTCGCGAGAAGTCTATCGTAATAGCCCCATGATCTGTCTTGTTCTGTTGTTCTTTCATCTTTAGGCAAAATTACTTTACCATCAGCATCAATTACACCTAGCTTATAAGCGTCCCAGTTTTTAAATGGTGACACCAGCCTCTTTAGAAACTGGTAGATGTTGAATATGTCAATAACGCCTTTAGCCATTATAGTTCCCTTAGTCTGTTTGCAATGAACAAATCGACTGATATCTCTGAGCTTATTATGTCGCCGTGTGCATCTAAAGCGTCAATCTTGTCTGGCATTTTACCTAAAAATATTAAGAACGTTTTTAAGTGTGGCCAGTGACATTCGTTCACTCTAAAGAAAAGCATTCTTGTTAATGCTTTCGTTTCAAATACATTATACAGTGTCAATATATGATTCAATATCAATCTTTCTTTTAAGTCTTTGTTCTCAGTATAACGCGAGAACAATCTTTTTATATACTTAAATCGATTCAAATCTTCATTGAATTCATCGATATCATACTTCACATTATTAGTATAGTTAGCGGCGGCATATAACAAAAAATTATTCTCATTCAGTATTTTCATTATCTACCTAAAGAGTAAACCCCACGTGGTGCGCATACTTTGTAAGTAGAGGCGTGTGGGGTATTATTGATTAAGCAACAGTCAATTCAGCGGCTGAAGATGTTACACTATCTGCGCCCGTTGCAGTCATCACTACTCGGAACTGATTCGCAGTTACGTATTCAGCGTCAGTAGATATTACTGTCAACGTAGCACTAGTGCCGTCTGCATCAACTGTACTTGCCCAGGTGCTACCACTATCAGTAGAAACTTGCCACTGATAGCTGATTGTTCCGCCTGTTGGAACTGTAGCTGCCGTCACTGTGAATACTGCGTCTGCGGGAGATGTTACTGAAACTGCCGCTGGCTGTGAAGACACTACAATATTCAGATCAGGGAATGCTACGTCTTCAGCGTCAGTTGAAATGCCGCCTTGACTTGACATTGCCACCAATGTTTCGTGTGTCACTCGACCAGCGCGACCGCCAGAACCAGTTACTTTGCGTACCCAACCAGGAGCAACAGAACCTTTTCCATCGCTTCTAGCCGCCCGTGATTCATTTTCATCAACACCAAAGACAACAGTACCGAAGTCTTGTGAACCAGTGTTACCGTTAGCGGCAGTCGTGGTATATTTAGGTGCTGACCCCGAAGCGTCTGTTAAACCCCATAGTGCCATTTTAGTTATCCTCTTCTATGATTAACATGTCTAGTAAATATTTTGATTTTTTACTAATCTCTTTTGGTTTACCATTAACCACGAGATAAGTTTTTTTAGAATCAAATTCTCTTGTATTTATATCATTACTGATCTTTGGTTTTTCAACAGGCGCTGGTGTTTCCACTTCTTGTCTGACCTGTTTCTTTAAATCAGCAAAAGATTTTTTCTTACTGATCTTAGGTCCGTCTTCACTCTTTTCAGAACCAGCAGTCACAGGCGGCAAGTTTGCTACCTGTTTAGCCTTTTTCTTTAAATCAGCAAACGATGACATTCTAGTTTCCTATTTCTTTTTTGCTCTAATTTTAGCAAGGTCTTCGCCGTCAATGTCGTTATCATCGTCAACGTCCATGTGCTTTAACTGAGCAGGTGATAGTTTCTTTTTCTCAGAAATATAATCACTGAACGATAGGAAAGATTCCTTCTTCATTTTCTTATGACTACCATGACCTTCTTGCATCAATACTGTTACACTCTCATCATCAACGTGTACAGTTTCAATGCCATGTTCGAACATTACTTTGTACCAAGAGACATGACCGTTCTCATCTGGTACAGCGTGTTCGCCAGTCAGTGGAGTGCCTTCGTTCCACTCGTTGTGCATGATCTTTGTCGCGCACATATGTTGATCGCCTTCAAGTGAACCCTTCTCAACTCCGTCCACTTTTGCTTCATCTACTTTTTTCATAGGTAGCCCCTTATGTTTAGTTTTTGCGAAATCCTCTAAATCTTTTTCGGACATCGACTTCGCAAGTTTCTTAACTTCATCGGAAGCATTATCCATTTCACCGCGCTTATATGCAAGCGCCATGCCCATCATTTTCTGTTGTGCTTGTGATACAGACTTTTCAGACAGTTCAACTGACTCTGCAACACCAGAGACCATGCGAGCAAACTTCAACTTAGCTCCGCGCGTTTCGAATTTAACTTCATCGATATCGCCTGAAGATGATTCTTGTGTGAGATAGTAAACCATGCCTTTGCTGAGATTGACTTTAATCAGCGGGAAGATATCACCAGAAACTGTTGAGCGAGTAGCATAGCGGAACACTTGCTCGCCTGCTTTAATGTTAGCACCTTTAAGGTCTTTCTTGTCTGCAGGCTTTAGATGAAACAGAACCATTGCTTTGATGGGAGAATCTCCAATGACACCAGCGTCTTTATAGCCTTTTCTTCGACCATAGCTGATTGCTTTGTCTTCGCCAGAGTCATTGATTGTTTTTACATTAACGACTTCGTATTTCTCTGAAAGTTGGACTTCTTCCATATGTGCTTGGGCACGAGTCAACGACTTCTGGTTCTTTTTCGCTTTCATATGACGATTCATAGCGGCAACCATATCAGCACGAGACGTTGCTTTGCTCATCTTTCCACGTTGCTTAGAAGCAATATTTTTTTGACGCCGAATCTCTGCATTATAATTCTTTGCTTCATCTGTCTGCTCGACTGATTCGAAAAGTTCTGGAAATTCATCTTCAATTTCATCTTTACGCCATTCTAAAGTATCTTTGTCCATCAAGAACTTAACAATGTTCTTTTTATCACCAGTGATTTGATAATCTCTACCTTTGTCAACTACCTTGACACGATGTTTTCTTTGAACCTTTTTGGCTCGTGCTGGTTCATCATCAAAGTAAGGAATATCTACTCTGATAGAGGTAGCTTCAGTAACCTGCTCGACTTCTTCTTTCATGCCTTTAATATAGTTCAACGTTTCTTTCTTTGCGAGAGGCATTGACTTAAATGTTTTCCACTCTTTGCCGTCAATATAGACAACAATAGGATCAGTCATTTTAGGACCACGGCGCTTATATGTGTGCTTTGTGCCTTTGTAATCAAGACCAGTCAGAAAATATTCCTTTGCTTCTTTCACTTCAGTTTCCTCTTTTGGTACACAGTTAGGCACTTCTTTGCCGTTCTTCTTTTTCTTGCCGATCATTTCATATCCATCCCAGCAAGGATCTTCACCCTTCATTTTCTTCGCTTCGTCCATATCTTCTTTGCCCGCGGCGCGGCCCCTATAATCTGCTTTAACTTTGCTGTCAGGCGTTCGCTCGACATCTTTAATCATCGCTGGTTTTTTCAACAACGAGCGGAGTGCTTTCTTGACTTTACCAGGAGAGTCGCTGTCCATATAGAAACGTGGTAGACCTTCGATGTCTACACTGAACTTCGCTTCGTCAATTTCTTTTTCTTTTTTCTCGCCTGGAGTTTTTTCTTTGGCAAATTTTCTGCTTGCATCTGTTCCCCATTCATGTTTCTGAGGCGAGTATGTTTCCTCTTTAATGCCAAACAGTTTCATTGTCTGATCTGGACCCATGACCTCAGCGAACGCGGCAACAACATCATCATTCTTTTTATATGATGATACTTTTGGCATTTTGCCTTTCTCTAAATCTTTAACGAGACCATCTAACTTACGATTTTTACGTGCCATAGGTGCAAGAACCTTAGCAACTTTCTTCAGTTGAATAGTCTGCACAGCCTCTTCGATATTGAATGTCATGTTAGTCCTTCTTATTCTTCTGGTTGTTCAGGTTCAGAAACTTCTGGCATCTCTTCTGCCGATGCTTCTACTTCAGCAGTACCGCTAGAACCAGGAATAATTGTTTCTGGATCAACGTCTTGCGCTCCTGAGTCTCTTTCAGCATCAACTGCCACTTCATCTGGAGTAGCGGCAGGTATTGTGCTGTATTTACTGTATTTCGCTTCTACATCATTTTGATAGAGATTCTGATTTTTCATCATGATATCTCTAACTGCGCTCATCAAACTTGCTGGTGTATCTTTCAAATCCATGATATTCTCCCTTACTTGGTCATCATCTTTTTAATTTTTTGCATGAGACTAGGCTTTTGTTGAATTAAGTCCTGTCTCCATGCTAAATGCTTTGGTAGTTTTCCATCGCGAATCATTTGATGGAAAATCAATTCTAAATTTCTATAATCTGCGCCTGTCATCTGTGCAACTCTAACTGCGTTTTGCTTCGCTTTACCTGGATTCGCTTTACGATAGTCTAGATAGTAACGAATAGCTTTCTTATATGCATTTTTATTTGCAACACGATTGATCAATCGATCAAGATCAGGTTGCATTGTAATTTCTCTTACTTCTTCGGCGACGGCTTTAGGCTTAGTACTCATCGCTTTTTCTTTTGCGTCAGCCACTTTCGCACGATCCATGATTCGATCAAACTTATTAGCGTCACTTCTGCGCTCGCGTTTGATACGTTCTTTGGCCGCTTTCTCGTGAGAGCCTTCGTTTTTTTCTTCTGTGAAATTATTAAATGATTTCATTTCTCTACTATCTTTAAGATTAAACCTGTTTCGGCTTCTTCTTTAATCAGCCTGTGATATTCCATTTTCGAGATATTTATCGTATCACCTGTATTCAATTCGATCGGCATTTTATTTTCGTATTGAAATTTCCAACCATACCCAGCGACAACATAGAGTTCTCTATCTTTATGATCTCTATGCCATACGTATTCTTCGTCCTCTTCATCTAGATGAAATTGTCGATAAAAACTATTATCATTAATTATTGTATCTTTGTATACTTTAGACATGTTAAATTACCAGAAGAAATTGCCACCACCTGACATACCTAGTGATTTCGCATAACGAGGCAATCTACATGCCCAATAAGCCGCGGAAGTTTTGTCAGTTTGAGTTGAACACTTGTGTCTAGCGGCAAATGACTTTCTTGCTTCAGGATTATCAATCTTTGCTTTGAGACCAGTAGTGTCGCCGAATGTTACTTTTTTGATGTTGCCTGTGCTTGGATCTTTTACATAAACATAAAACTTTTTAGGACCACCACGTTTTGGTTTATTGAGTTCTTTACTCTCTTCACCTTCTTTCTCTTCTTCGATCATAGGACAATCGAGTGGTACCCATTCTTCATTATATTGTGCAAATTCACCGATGTCAGTATTTAAAATACTTTTATCATAGTCTGCAAATTCAAGTCCAGATTTTCGTGCTTCATTAAATAATTTAAAATAATTAACACTGCCAACACGGAACACATTTTCTATTAGCGGCACTTCATTGTCTTTGTGATATTCAAGTGCTTCTTCGATCTGTGTTCTTTGATGATTTGCTAATGCAACATTCAGTGTTTGGAATACGTCTTTTTCTTCTGATATCTCATTCTTGAGATGTACATATTCTTTTTTGATTTCGTTGAGAGAGAGTCCATAACGCTCACTCTTTTTAATTAGATTTTTTTCAACTGATTCTGTAATGTTTTCCATGTCAATCTGTGTGAGCATTTCATTGATTATTTCAAGATATTCGAAATCTTGCTCAATGGAGTTCTTCAGATTTTTTCTTTGTTGAAAACTACGAAGTCTATCTTTCTCTGCCGATCTTACTTTCGGCAATAGCCGTTTTGCAATTTTTGTAATTGCGTCTTTTTTCTTTTCAAGTCTTCTATCGATTGCAATCTTAGATGAAGTTGACAGCGATTTATAATCTTTGCCTTGTGCGCCCATCATTCTCTTACGAAGAAGTTCTCTAGCTTTTCTCTTTGATCGGACCTTTAATTTATCATTCGATGCAAGTCTGCGCATGGCTCTCATTCTACCACGCTTGATCTTTGACTTGATTCTGCGCATTGCTATCTTCTTGCGCATACGCTGTTGAATATTCAATACTTCTTGCAATGAAAGGTCTTCAGTAATACCCATTTGTGTACGAACAATTTCGTACATCTCTTTCGCGTCTCTATCCGTTAGCTTACGTGGAAGTCCACTCTTAAATTCTTTGTATTTGCCTGCGACTGCTAATGCTCTTAACTTAGATGCGCTCATTCCTGATACGTCATCGGCATCTGGATCACGCTCACCAGCACTTACTATTTCGATGCTGTTGAATGTGTAATCTTTGCCGTTGTAATCGTTTAACAGTTTTTTGAACGCGGAGACTCTATCACTGCCCACAACAACCACAACATCTTTGAATTTGTTGTCGAGTGTTTTGAGGACTTCGATGATAGTTCTAGCAGGAGACTTTACGACAATGTTGCCGAACGCTTTCTTTGCGAACTTGACCTTCTGGTCGTATGATAGTGGATTCTTTTTCTTGTCTTGCGAGTGTGATACGTATAGCTGTGGAGTTGCTTTACGTGATTTGGCTTCTTTGTTGATCTTGTCTACTAACTTTTGGTGTCCCGATGTGATCGGATTCATTCGACCAAAAGATAGAACCACGACAGACCCACGCTCTTCGGATAGTTCATTTAGCTCATCAACAAGAGAATTTTCCGCCGCCGCGGTTCGCCCGATTCCCTCATCATTATTGCTAGGAGTGTTTTCTTCTTTTTTCATATGGAGATTGCCTTAGCCTTATCCTTTGAGCGCAGGTCTGCCGTAGCCTAAACTGCACATTAATGGTTTAACGTTATATTTATAAAATTTTACGGTGCAACCTTGTGTTGCATGTATTCTTCATGTGTTGTTATCATCTTGTAACCAAGCCGTCTGAATACTGGCGTGGTCAACACTTCATTATATTTCTGTATTTGTTTCCAACTAAACTTTCTAATTTCTATCTTAGTGTATTTAGCGTGCCTCGTAGAGTCCCACTTAGCAGACTGTGAAACTCTATCTGGTATTAATAGCTCTTTTTTTAAAGGAAAATTGAATTGCTCAGATATTTCATCCATATGCCTCTGAGTATCTTCCTTCGACTGTATCAACTGCTCATACATTATTCTTTTATGATTCAGTGCTGGTTTACGTTTGAATACGCTGAACCAATACAATGTATGCTCTCTATATAGTTCACACAACCGCAATGTATTTAGTGCTTGATTTTTATCATTGAAAAAGACAAACTCATTGTCTTGATCTTCGCGTCTTGCACTAATCCATTTATATGTATTTAGTATATCTACGGATTTATTCGTAACACTCTCAAGCCACGAGTAAGGATGCTTGTGTATCCAAATGTAATTTTTAGATGTGATCGCAGGATTATCCACGTCCAATAGTTTGCTACCAGCTGGCGCTCGTGTCGAGTCCGTTTGCTGTCTTTCTATCTCAGGTCTATATAAGCCTTTCTCATTCTTCTGTGCAATCTTCAGGTCTTCTGGATCAACATCATAAGCATGTTTCCATATACCATTAAGCTGGCGTTGATGCCACATATTAATTATGCCCACTGATCTTTTTTGTTCACAATTATCTTTTAATAATTGTTCAAGAAAATTAGTGCCTGATCTCTGTAGTCCAAGAATTTGGAAGTTATGTTCATGCTTCGCCATGCACTATCTTTGCCATCCTTTAATTACATCTGGAGAAAAGTTAGCACGAGAGAATTCCATGCGATCAATAATTTTAACTGCTCCGTCTGACATGTGATCAATAGCAACAAAGCCTTCTTGATTCGTTACCTTAAATCCTTGCTTTGTTCTCAAGAATGTTCCTAGCGCAGTTGCTTGGTTCATCTTGTCTACAATCATTTGTTTCGCATCAACGAGTAAATTCATCAGCATGAATAGATTCTGAAAGTCGGCCGAGTTGTGTCGTGTGAACACACTCATGACATCTTTTCTTTTCTGTGTCCACTCATCTTTAGACTTCTGTGTTTTCTTTTTGTCGATTTCTTTTTGATAGAAACTATGAATGTTATCGAACATGCCTTTCATATGAGTACGTGGATTAATTCGCTTGCCTTGCTTGATCAATGAATTATTGTATGCTTTTACTCTGATCAATAGTTCATTGTTATCTTTGAAAGCATTCAACAATGACGCTGGTACTTTTCTAAATGTTCTACCAGCATCTGATAGCAGTGATGTGATAGCATCTGTTTCTGCTTTTGTGAAGGTAGCGTTTCCTGTTTCGTCACGGTATGTCGCATCGGTTTGCCATATAGAACTACTCGCATTGAACTTCGATACTATGCTCTTGCCAAAAGAAGCAGACATAGATTCAAGACTATTACCGGTATAAGTAGTATGCCAAACCACTCCAATCTTAGCTCTTGCGATTTGTTTGCCAAGACTACTGTTAGTAGGAATAGCATAAACGATAGTATTAGGTTGGAAAGTATAATAAGATTGCCCATCAATGGTCTCCGTAGCTACATCTCCTTTCGTGAACATTAGATCGCCTTGATATACACCAGACTTAATACCTAACTTCGAAAACTCACTCAGTGCTATCAATAGCTTTTTCTGTAAGTCGCCTGACGTATCTGCTTTTACATCAGCAGGAGTCTTATAAACCTTTGGATTTTTGTTAAAAACGCCTTTCTTCGCGACAAAAAACTTGCCGTCACTTGGATCGATGCCCACAAACACAGCAGGCGCACCATCCCATTTCACAGTTCGAGATATCTTGCTTTTATTATGTCCAGCCAGCATGTCTCTAAGATCACGCAGAAAGTTAATTGCTTTTCGTGTGCCATCGACACCTTCGTTGAAGATCAAATCCTCAACGTGTTCCATATGAGTATTTTTTTGTTCAATAAGAAACTGATTAAAATTTTTCATTAATATTTCAACTCGTAATTTACTAGACCTTGTTTAGCATCAATGTCATTGATCGCCGCTTTACTTCCAATGAAAGATGTCTTCGCATTACCAGACAGTAAAAGTTTAAAGTAAACTTCGCCTTTCTTCCATTTATTTAGGTCTAAATTTGCTTGATAAAAATTCTTGCCTGCAAGGATATTAGCAACGATGTCTTGTGATACAGAATCTTCATTTAGTCTTCTTGCGATTTCACGATTGAATGCAGAGGTGACTGATAATGGCAGTGCGTCTTTTACATTCTGCGGTATATCTGGATGCTTTGCAATCGCTGATATTACTTTCAATGTAGGCGCAGAAAAATCTGTCAGATTTCCTTTCAGTGAACCTTGACGTATCTCAGTGTACACTGCATATGGATCATTTACCTGTGACTGCTTCAGTCCTAAAATCTTTCTCACGCCGTATTCATATACAATGTCTTTTGATCCTTGCTTTGCATCGAGTTTCGCTTTTGTGATATTTGCTTTCTTTGCAGAATCAACTAAATCTTTAATCACGCTTGCGGGTAGATTTGTTTTGTTGATTACTTTCGGCAAGAAGTTGGTGAAGATAGACGCTTTAGCGCCTACTCCTGCTTTTGAAGAAATAGGAACAAGTGTGCCATCGTCCAACATTACAGCAGAGTCAACACCAGAGAAGGAAGGATCATCGGGTACAATAAACTTTTTTGCTTTTCCCTTGAATGGATTTTGCGATATCAGTGAAGATTTATTCTTGAGTGCGACAGCACCAATGATGATTTCACCGAGATATTTTCCAAGTTCATTTATCTCAGAGTCTTGAAATGACTTGTCTTGCCAATCGAAGTTTTTCAGTGATGTACTAGCAAACCATTCATCGACAGCATCAACAATATGATTGCCGACTTTATTCGAACTTTTCATGTAAGATATAACAGATGTTCTAAGTGTTTTGAGGTCGCTGAAAGTTTTACACGATACACCTTCTTGACCATTGATTGTCAATTTTTCGGAAGTGCCTTTCAGGATTAAATTGCTTGCTTGAATGCCTAGGTTCTCAGTCGCGCCCTTTGCGCCAGAGTATTGCATACCAAGTTTGCCAGCATTGATATTGGAACTAGACGAAACGGAAGTAGCATAATAGACTACACCCGCTTTCTTATTGCCAGTCTTTTCTTTAAAATAAAAGATAGCACCAGTTTTCTTCTTAGTGCCAATCTCATCAATGATCTTGTCAACATTTCCGACCAATGTCATGACATCTCTACTGAACTCGAATCCCGTATAGATGTATTCTTTATTGGTCTTTAAATGCTTAATAGCCTTACCGACATGTGCAGTAGGATGTGTTAGACCTCTGGCCATGTTAATACTCCGAATTAAGTTATCGAAGTATTTATATCTATGCTACAGAGAACCAACCAGGAACATCGCGATTTTTCCATGTCATAGAGAAACGCTCTTGCTTTGTTTGATAGTATGCGCGATAAGACTCGACAACATCATCCTGCATACACTCAGGATTAGACTTCATTGCGAGTGGCATTTTAGTCAAAGGACCGTGCGGTATATTGCGGGGTGGTGTACGCAGAGGCCAGAGAACTTTCTCAGCACCATGAATCTTGCCATACCGATGTGTGTATTCTTGACAGAGCGCGAACATATGCTCCCAGTGCCAACGATAGTTTGACTCTGTTTCCATAGTCCACACTGTACAGGGATGACCCATATGTACTGCTTTGTACAGTATCATTTCCATTTCGAGATCATCAATACCTTCGAACAGGTCCCAATACTTGACCATGCGCTTACCAGATTTTGATGGGCGCATCTCAAGTTTGCCGTCAAGCATACGATGCGCAGTCGATAACATCTGACCAGACTCTGTAGGCATTTTGACTACATGTTTGTCACACTGCGATTTAGCAGAGGCGACAGGACAAGGATAGTCATTGTCGCCGTGTTCTAGTGGAAATACGTTCATGCCATTTCTCTCAATATTGTAGTCGCTATCATAAAACCTGAAACAGCATTGAGCATGATAAGCGCCCTATCTTTCCATATTATTGATACCCATGTCCATAGAATAATGCCTATGAAGCCGATTGTCAAGTCATACATACGATATTCTGGACCTGCCGCTCTCATTGCTAATGATGTGAGAATAGTCAGAGAAGCAATCCACTTTAGATACCAGTCGAAGTCTTCTGGATACCATTTACGATCAGGCTTAGTTCGACCGTCTGCGCGAACCATTGGATCGCCACGGCCTTCTTTAGGCGGGGTCATAACAATAAACTCACAAAAAAGAATAACAAGATAATGAACAGCAATCCAATACCAAGTAATTTAAAGATAAAGCCAGCAAATTCCCATAAGAACCAGACGATAGCGCCTAGTATGATTATGGGAATCATTATATTGGCTAGGACATAGAGACCAAAGAAGAATTCAAGAATCATAATATAATTTCGCTCAATTAAAAACTACAGTCAGCAATCATCCGACAAGCAACACTATTTCCAGAACCACACTGGTAGATCAGAGAATCTTGTCGGCGTTCACACGCACGAATCTGTTCGATCTCTGCCTGAATGCGAGTGCTATATCCATCGCGAACACCTTCGAGATAACGAGTACCGTAACCACGAGGAATATAAACAGGAGCTGGTGACCCATAAGAGCCATGCGCGCCATGATGACGATGATTCTGAATCAACTCTTGACCCAGAAGAGTGCCAGCAATGCCGATCAGAATGCCTTGCTCTTTATCGCCCCATGCTGAAGCATTGACAGACACACCCAGCGCCAGCGCGGCAACAACAGCAGTTAAGTACTTTTTCATAGGAAACTCCTAAAATTCAACAGAACAATACTAATTTTACTGTATTTATGCCCCATTGTCAAGCATTTTTTCATGAAAAATCATCGTAATATTCACTAATTGTTGCTTCATCTGGGTATGGATCAAGCCAGTCGAGATTCACCCTACCAAGTTCGCAGAAGAAACTCTTGCCGACTGTATCGCACCAGTCGTATTCGATGTCGAGTTGTCGGCCATCGTACAGTGCGCCTTCAACGAGTTCACACATGTCTGACTCAACTGCTAGAAATGACATCTTCTGAGGATCAAAATCATCGCCATCAGTTTCAACGAAGATATGACCAAACTGACCTTTCTCTCCAGAGTGACACATCAGAACAGGAACTGTCACATAGTCCTCAGAGAAACAAGTGTAACGTTCATAACCGATCATAGCGTTAATTTCATAGCGTTCTTCATTAGATAAAATCTTTGCATTATGTTCAGGTGCATCAACTTCTTCGACATAGTACCACGAATCACTATAACAACCATAGTTGTGCGACAACTCATCAAACTCATGCCACGAATTGTTACCATGCTCAGTCATATCAGGAGAATTGTATTGCTCAAGTCCTTCTTCCCAATCGACATCATTGATAAAATCACCTAGTGTCTGCTCATCGTCATCAGTGTCTTTCCATCGCTCATAGAATTCTTCTGATACTTGACCCATGGTAAACTCACCGCCGTAGCCAGCAAGGGTAACTCTAAAATAACGTTTAGACATCGATGAACTCCTCAATTAGTTTGCCGCCCCACTCATCAAACTTCTCCATATTCTTTTGAAGAAAAGTTACGAGCCAGAATGTTGTGTCCCAGACTAAAACGATTGGCATGATTAGTGCCATTTTACCCCAACGAATCACATTCTCTTTGGTAATCTTATTCATGATCGTCCTCCATGAAAACTTCTACACCGCTTTTAATTAAAAAATTTAGACCACTTCCTTTTCTTGCTTCATATCTGTTCTTCACATACAATGTTTTGATGCCGCTTTGGTATATCAATTTAGCGCAGTCAATACATGGCGTATGAGTACAGAACATTGTAGCGCCCTCACAACTCTCAGGACTTTGTGCTACTTTTGCAATTGCGTTTGTCTCAGCATGAAGTACTTCTGGCTTACTCTTAAACTCTCGACCACCATCTTCATAGAGGTATTCTTCTTCGCATTCATTGGTCCATCCACTAGGCATTCCATTATAACCAATGCTAATAATGCGATTATTTTTCACAATAATACTGCCGACTTGTAAACGTTTTGCCGTACTCAGTTGCGCGAATCGCTCGGCAACATCCATGAACGCTTCAACAAACTTACGTTTCATTCTTTCATTGCCTCGTATCTTTGTCTTGCGTACTCTGCCGCTTCAGCCATCGCATTCACAAATTCTTCCGCGTCTGGTTGATTTCTTTTGAGGATCAAATCGCCGACACAATGTGCTTGAAGTTCTTTATCGATCAACTCTTCATATGTCTCTACAATCTCTACACATGGTTCACATGCATCACCAATGAATACTGTAGTCGTTGCGCCTTTAGCATCTAACCAAGTACCAGCATCGACATCTAATTTGAACTCACTCATTGCGCATATCTCCTAAAATCAAATTTACGAATTGTAATTGTACCGTCTTCATTATCTATCCATTCTAACTCATCACCGATGTCGATGTCAAGTTCTTCCATAATCTCATCAGGCAAAGGCAAGATCAGTTCGCCTGTCAACGGGTCTTCTTCAAGTTTCACTATCATAATTCCACCTGTGACCGTTGTCGGAACATTCTTTAACAATCAACTTTGCGAATCTTTCAATCGCCTCTTTAGCATAATCGTCAAGTTCGTCCCAGCATCCCTGTGCGGTCAAACCTGATTCATACAGGCAGTGTTCAATAAGTTCATTCACCACTTAATCTCCATCCAATTCGTGTCTTCAGGCATCAGTGTAATCTGCCCTTCGAATGCTTCATTCTCTTTGAGTTGATTATACACTCCACTGTTTGCCATAGTCAAGCGGTAAGCACCTTTGCGACAAACATAGCAACTACCGCTTGAACCATAAAACTCCCAAGACTTATTTTCTTCAACAACACGAGTAATACCACTGTTCATTCGCCAGCGGTCACCCTCAAGATAACCGCCTGACCAACCAGCAAGCACTTTGTAGAATCCACGATCATACTTGCCTTCTTTGATTTTCAGTACAACCCAACTGTCGGGATAATAGTCACTCATCACTCAACCTCAACAATAAAGCCTTCATCAGTCGAGCGAATTCGTGTCACAGTCAAAGGTTCTTGTTTTTCAGCACCTTTGATTTCATCCCAGTAGATTCCACTACCAACTCCAACATAAGGACCACCACTCGGATCAAACATGCCAAGGTCATTCGGATCAAGTCCTTCTTGAAATGGTTTACCGCCGATACGACAGTGGTCCATCGACTTGCCTTCCATTACAAACCGATATTCTTTCTCACCGATCTGTTGCCAATAATATTCATCACCGTATCTATTTCTCATTTTTCCAGTTTCCAAAAATATCAGGACATTGTTCAGCGGCTTCATCCATATAGTACGCAGACGGATAATGTTTAAGCAATCGCCGCGCTTCTTCACGAACAGCCTTAGGCACTCGTGGTATATCTCTGCACAAACCGCGTAGAAATTCTTCAGTCTGAATCACTGCGCGTCTGCGTTCGTACGGCATCGTCATGCTTCGTTCTCCTATATTCATCTCTGTCGATTTGCAACAGTATAATACCAATTGTAATGAATAACCAAAAGATTGTCAATAAAAAGATGAAAATATTATTCAGCATATCTTTTTTCCTTATAAATAAAATGTATGAAAATACTGTTAATAGTTTTCATTATTTTCTTGGTCGGTTGTTCAAGTATCGACATTGAACACGAGAAAGGCGAATTGCCTAAAGTGAAGATAGTAGGTGCAGAAGAATACTGCACCGAGAAGTTAAAGGCTCGCGTGAGAGCGGACGAGTTCATCATCACTTGCACCATAAGACTCTAAGAGACATCTTTCTCTTCGATGTCCCACTCGCGATCTGGAAACTCATTCTCAAGTTCTTTCATCAGATTACGAGCCTGTTCGAAGTAATTTGCGGACCAAGTATAAGGCGATTCAGTCTGACCCTTATAAGTTACCAACCAAATAGTTGCGTCTCTCATGCGTAGTCCTCTTCCTCATCGTAACAATTTTCCTCATCATATCGCTCACAGTCATAACACTGCCAGCCGCGGTCGGTTTCATCGCCACAAGTCTCGCAGAAGTTCTGGAACTCTTCTTCGTAATCGAACATATCTTCCTTGTTCTCAATCGTGAGCAACACAGGATTGTTGACAATCATCGCCATTGTCTGGTCGATCATTCGCTCGATAGCGTAGTGAAAAACATCACCGTTATAGTTGCCATTGTAAATACGACCGCGAGTGTACTCATAGATCGTGTCATAGACATCATCATCAATGGCAGAATGATGCTTTAGGAAGTTCAGCGCACCAGACGTATTGTTGCCCATGCCATTGTTGTAGAAGTCATAACCGAGACGACTCGCGGAACGCACCAACTCACCAGCAAGTGTGTCACAGTTGCCGCTTACAGGCACCAGATCGTCCATCATCTGATTGTACTGCTCTTGATACTTGCCAGTCTGATTCCAATAAGTATTTTCCATTATGCAATTTCTCCAAACATCAATTCATCTTTCGCGTCAAGCAGGTCCATCTTCAACTCTGCCAGCAGACCAAAAACACTCTGATCTACAGCAGACGGATTTACCGACAACACGCTGTTAATACAAGATTCTGCAATCTGAATTGCCTTCATCTTTTCTTCAATTTTTTCGATAGTCATTACGCCACCTCCATTTGATGAAGCTGCCTCATTAAATGAAACTCCGCAGGTGCATACTTTTCTAACCACGCGCTGAGGTCTTTGAAGAGGACCACATCGCCATTCACCATCTCATAAGAAACACCGTGGTGTACGTTCTCGCCGTTGTTCAATACGTCATACGCATCGAACTGCTTCACAATTTCCTTGCGCATATAACCGAACTCGGTGTTGAGAGTGGTGCGAGTGAAAGACACACGGTCGTCCTTGACCGTGCCATAGTACGGTGCATCCCACTCAGCACAGTGGTCAGCGACATTGAAGTCGATATCATCGACCACGGTCTCACCAACGGAGTACTCTTGGAAGTACTCGCTCTTGCTGGTGCAAGCAGACTCAACACGCGCCCACCACTCGCGTGACATGTTCTCCTCGATAGTGATATCGAAGATGTAGGTGTTGCCACCCTTGGGTTTCCAGTACTGCGGGCACTCGCCCTTACCGTCCCAGTCGTGGGCACCGTAGTTTTCGAGGTGTTGGGTTTGGATGATTGCTTTCATAATATATTCCTCAAAAGAAAAAGGGGAAGAGAGGAGCAGTGGACTCGGAGTCCCTAGCGAAGAATCGCGCCAGACCTCTCAACTCAACAAACAAATTATCTCACAGGTAGCCAAGGAAGTCAAACTTTTTTTCAACAAAATTTAGAATATTTTGTTATAAGATTTGTGTTTGTTATAACCACGCTTTGCCGCCTTTTTACGGTCGACCATGACCACTGCCTTGTTAAAGCGGCGAGCATTCTTAGCAACTGGATTTTTCATAACAAACTCCGAATAAAAAACAGTGAGTGGTGCAACATAGCAATCGGTAGCAATTTTCGAACGCACACACTCACCAAAGAACTCAGGCCTCCAAGACGTAGGGCTTGTTCCACTTACCAGCATCAATGTCAAGGTAGTGCGAACAGTGGAAGTAGTCAGTCATGGCATCAGACTCATCGAAGAACTGGTCGCCTTTCATGGCCGCTACCAACTCTTTGTAGAAGTTACCGATCTCGATATCACCAGTCTCTTCAGCCCACTTGTCAGCCCAGAAGTGGTTTACTTGAAGATAGTCACCGACTGGGTAAGACTCTTCACCACGGCGAGCCGCCAACTGGTCATTGTGTCGCTGGGCAGACCCGATCAGGTCGAGCTTGCCGCTCTTCAGAGTCACGACCAGTGACATGTGATGACGAACAGCGATAGTGCCTTTCACGCCGTACTTTTTCAGTACCGCTTTGATACCAGGAGCAAGTCGCTTTTTGTCTTCTTGTGATACGTAAGCCATAATCAAATCTCTCTCTCAATCAACGTTACAGGAGTATTATCTCACAGGTAGCCATAGAAAACAATGCAATATTCACACTTTCTGAGAACAGTTTTTCATAAGAAATCACGGGCAAATAACAAAAAGAAATAAGTAATGAAATCAATGACTTACATGTCTCGCAGAATCGCGGCGAATTCGTCGGCCTGAGCTTCTATAGGATCACAGTGGGCAACTACTTCACGCAACACTGCCTGCGCTCCAATGACTTCCTGGTAGCTCACATCATGCTTTGCCTCTGCCCAGTCAACATAGCTCATCGCCAAGTCATAAACTTCTAACGCTTCGGCGGCTTCTTTATAACCAATTTTCATAACAGAACACCTCAATCTCACCAACAACATAGAGAATTATCGCTGGTTTTGAGGTGCCTGTCAAGCGTTTTTTGATTTATTTTTTATTAAAAATTAACGTTTTTGAGTTCTGCGAACCACACCTGTTCGTTCGGATTTAGAGGCAATCTAGCGTACTCTCGTGCCTCTTTTTCATAGGGATGATTGTTGTAGCCGTGACGAATGTACAGCAGGACGTATGTAAAATAAAACTTGAGTATGCCCATCCTTCTAATCTGATAGCAATGCATTAACTCGTGTTTGAATAGTTGATCAGTCGGATATCTCATTCTAAAAAATATGAAAGGGTAGACGACCATGCCGCCCGCCCAAAACATCCACCAACAATGTCTAAGTATCCGAAACTTCATTTGAATGCTCCTTGTCATGAATGAACAATTGAAACAGCGTGTAGTGCATAACCTTGATCAGGTCTTTTCTCCACTCTTCTGGTGTCTCGCCCTTCTTGCCATATCGATCATGATACTTCTCAATATTGCCGAGACAGAAGCCAGTACCATGTCCTTTTGCGATGATTGAATCCATCGTTTGTTTGCCAGCATTGACATAGTGTTGTTTATATGTCGAATCGATATATTGCTTGAACTCTTCAATCAGCTTGTCTTCATTAAATCTATATTCAATCATTCACAATTTCCTCAATCTCAATAATCGTTGTCTTAATGATGTCTTCGTAATGTTCGTTTTCAAGTTTTACGACAATTCTTTCAGACTCAGGATTATCATGTAATATTGTACCTTGAACTTCATATATTACATCATCTCTTTTCCAATGTTTGTATCTTATTCTATGCATGTTACTTCCATGTGTCAAACAATGACTTGTCAAACTTCTCGCGGTTCACACCACGACCAAACGATGTATTGTCCATAACAGGCGTGTCATCAATACTGGGACCAATATTGTCTTGCGCGTCCTGTTCAACATCATACAGTTTCATGCGTGATCGATCAACACCAACAACGAATCGGCGATGCAGTGCAGGATCACCATATCGATTCTTCAACTGCTTAATCATCAGTTGTCCGAGAGATTCGAGTTCCTCATTTGAGATTGCCGCGAACATAAAGTCAGCAGTAGCAGGCAGACCAAACGACTCAGACGTATCTTCGAGACCGACATCAGAGTTCGTGAAACCGCTTCGGTTTGTCTGTGTCGCTGTGAAGAGAGGCACATTGAATTCAACAGCAAGACCGCGCAGTTCTTCAGCAATCGACTTGATATAAGTGTAACTGTTAACACTGCCGCCCATCTTCATTCTAGAAGAGATAGCCAAGTTTAAGTAATCGATATAGATCACATCTGGTACAAAGTTCTTTTTCTGTTTCATCTCATTCAGGAGATGTCGAAAGTGACCAGCACCTACAGATGCAGGTGGATATTCTTTAATGATCAATTTACCTTGTGTCTTTTTCTGTAATCGCTCTACCTTAGTCTGATAAGTTTCTTTTGGATACGTTTCAAGTTCATTCAGAGGCACGTTCATTAGATTCGCATCAATACGCTCGGCAATACGCTCTTCTGCCATTTCGAGTGTAATATACAATACATTCTTACCGTTCATCATATTCGTAGCGGCAAAGTCACACATGATCAAAGTCTTACCGACACCAGTGCCAGCTAGAATTACATTCAGTGTTTTACGTGGAATGCCACCGCGAGTGATTGTATTGAAGAATTTTAGATCGAACGGTAGACGCTCAACTACCTTGTGATAGAAGTCGTATCGTGTTTCGAAGTCTTCGAGAAAGTCATGACCGATATTAGAGTCAAACGATACGCCAAGAGCATCTTGAAGAATCTGAGGCAGACTACCTTTATCTCTATCACTTTTGCCATCAATAATCTGAATCGATTCCATGATTGCATTATACACTGCTTTGTCTTGACAGAACTTTTCAGTCTGCTTCATCAACCAGTCGTAGTCATCGGCTATAAAATTGAGGTCATCAAGTGTCTGTAAAATTTCTTTAAAGTCACCCTCAGACATTGTTTTATTCTCGGCTTCAATACGAAGAGCTTCCACTTGCGGCGGCGAATTATATTTCTCAAAATATTCTTTTATCAATTGAAACAGTGTGCGCTCGGCATGATTTGAAAAATATTCACTATTCAAATAAGGCAAAACATTACGGAGGTATGCTTCGTTGCCAATCAGATTACTAAAAATCATTTGCTCAATTGTCATTCTATCTCCAACGCTAATTACTTAAAGTATTCATTCTACTATCCGAATGATAGATTGTCAAGACTTCTTTTTTACTATGAATATCGGTGTATTGCCTTTTCGTCTGAAAATCGAATGAATTCTAAAATACTGTGAAATCTTTGATTCCCACCATTCAACACTTTCAACAATTAAGTGTGCATTTCTTCCATCCGCTAATATCTGTACAGCAGGTATTGTTGATGGAATAAGACAACCAAACTCTAGCATACAACGTTCGATGTCCTGAAGAACATTATCGATCAATTCTGGCTCAACATGTTCTAACACATCAACGCAAATCACTGCTTGTCTAGGATGATTGTTTTCGCGTTTGTCTTCTCGGCCTGGCTCGTATTCAAGCACTTCTATGTCATCACGACCATTTTCATCTAGCCACTGTTTAAAATGGCCAGAACCACTGCCGTAATCAAGAACACTATTGATTTTATATGTATGAATAAACTTCATGACATACTGGATATCTTGAACTACCGCGCCACCCCATGCTCTAAACTTTCGCTTTGCTGTACCTGTTTCGTGTTTTTTTTCTAAAAGTTTTTTATATTCTGTTGTGAATAAGTGGTTTTCGTTCATTTGTTTATTTTTCTCCAAGTATCTTGATCGACTTTAAGTTTAGATGTCTTGTGTACATTTCTTAAATTTCTCCATGTTCTGCCGATGTCAGTACACAGACATACAGAAGGTCTGTAACATAATTCTTCATGAAGAGGATCTCTAGGATAAAATATCGTCTTAACAATTTCAGGATAAATCTCATACTTGGCTTTCATCATTGCCATTTCTGGATCAATGTTTTCCCTCACAACTACATCATGAACGCCATCAAAAAATTTCTGACGAACAATATTTGGATTGCCAGTGATTTTATTTTTACCGTTAAAGAGTAGAATATCTTTTCCAGATAAGAGATAATTTTTAATCGCATCAATCGACTTTTCACGATCCATTACCCAATCGTCTTCAAGCCAAAAGAAGTAATTATCTTCAGCCTTATTTATATTTTTTTTGCAATTTTCATATAGGGTTCTAGAGCTTTTTGCAAATGTAGGATTAACTAAATTTTCCGTATAGTGAATATGCAAGTAACGAAATCGCTCATGAATGAATTTTTTGCCAATAAGAAATTGCTTCGCAGTAAAGATAGATGGCTTGTCGAGATTAACAAACCAATTTATACGATCAAATATTCTGCTCTCATGTAACGCTCTAAGCCACGGCAACAACGTTTCTACTTGCAACTCTGGTCTCGGAGTTGCCGTGGTCAGAATGTTAAGTATCATGCCTCAACAACATCTCCAATGAATTGCTCGACTTCATCGTCCTTGACAATGGCACCGTGAGCAACCTGATACTTATCGCGTACCCAGTCTGTGAAGACTGCGTTCTGAAGAATAGGTAGCCAGAAGTCTGACGTATTCGTCTCTTTCATTCTGAATTTTTTCTCTTCAACCTCTCCAGTGTCCATATTAACCCTAGAGTACCAGCCATTAGATGGCTTAACAACGAAACCTCCATCCATAGCAATATCGAGAAGGCCAGACCACCGAGAAATTCCTCCGTCGTGAGTAACTGTAACAGGTATTTTAGACTTCTCTCGAACATGACGCGATTTCTCCACGTTGATGATGAAGTGATAGCCTACTATCTCTGTGCCGACTTTCTCTTGTTGACGGCCGATAATATAGATGTTATCAGCAGAGTAATACGATCCAGTACCACCGCCAACAATATCTTTCGGAAACAGGCCAATCTCTTTGTATGTATGATTGACAACCACCATAGGAATATCTTTGAGAGTGAGGTGTGGTGTGATCATACGGAACAGCGACTTGATCTGTTTAGCACGAGACATATCAGCAACAGACTTTTCGTTCATTGCATCTTCGACTTCTTTCTTCGATGCTAAGTTGCCAATCGAATCAATGATGATGATTACTTTATCTTTGCGCTCGATCTGATCGAGTTGCTTCATCACATCAAATTTAAGTTGCTCAACATCTGTGATAGGAGTATGAAGAACACGCTCCATGGGAATACCAAAAGAAGTAAAATAACTTTGCGGGGTACCGAATTCCGAATCGTAGAAAAGTAGTGCCGAATCTTCATATTTGTCTAAGTATGCCTTTGCCATGAGTAGACTGAATGCAGTCTTAAAGTGTTTAGAAGGACCTGCCCACATCGTGAGGCCAGGAGTTAGTCCGCCATCAAGTCTGCCGCTCAATGCTAGATTGATGACAGGAATAGAGGTAGGGATCATGTCTTTTTTCATAAAGAACTTTGACTCAGAAAGAATCGCCGTATCTTTAATTGTAGAATTCTTTTGCAGTTTAGCTAATACGCTCATAATATCTCCAAGTAGTTTGTTCCATTCTTGCTATACTAACAGGTAAATCCATATCTGTCAAGTAGAATATGATCACCTCTCTTCACGCAGTCTTTTATTTCATCATTATAAAAAGACGGAAAATCATGATCAAAGACTTTGTAGCCTTTGCCTGTGTCGCTGGGATTATCCCATTTTGTGTGTTGTCTTATGTGATCTATTTGATTCATCCAGTTTTCTTTCAGACTAAATTTGTCTTGATATTTAATCACGAGATCACAGAAATCATTTGACATATCGTTCTGACCTATAAACTCAAAGGGACAGCCATCATTGAAATAGTGATCATCATACCATCGCTTCACATCTTCCATAGTTCGTTTTCTTGCCATAAAGAAAGTCGTATCAGTCCATGCTAGATATCTGAATGTCAGTAGTCCAATGCCTTCAGGTCTATTTCTAATCGTAGGCTCTTCTTTTGGTAGCCAATGTAAATTTTTCTTGAAAATATTTTGCATGAAATTTGAAAAAGTATCACAGTTCTGTTCCTGTGATAGAAACTGTTTTGTCAGAGGGCCTGTCTTCCCTGGTCTCGCTTCATAGTTGAATATAGAAACATAATATTGATATGGATTTCTCAGTGAAGAAAAAATCAAATTGTCAGAGCGAATTGTGTCTCGTGTTAAAACAGCATGTCTACTAGTCGCTATACTATTACAGACTTTTTCCATCTGTGCATATACGAAACTCGTTGCTGTCTTGCCAACATCATTATAATATGCCTTGCCACTATTAATCACCGTCCTAATCCATGTCCGTGCCGCGATGTAGTTTCTGGCATAATATCAACGTCTTTCAGTATCTCTGCCTCGGTCAGCGGTAAAATCTCTTTCCTCTGATTCAATCCAACATTACCAGCCAGAATCATAACGATTGCCAAAGGATCAAAAACAGATACCAGTAATAAAATAATCCAACGAACAGCAGTATCAAAATAGGTAGAGGCGTTCTCGGCTCCATAGATTAACTCTGCAATATATTTGAGTGGACCAATCTCCGCTTCAAGCGCGAGTTGGTCTTTCTGCAATGGCAGAAGTTCTTCTTGGAGTTCTTCAATGCTGTCATACGCTTCGTTGATTGAGTTGTTGAGTTGCGACCTTTCTTCTGCTTGTCCTGCTCGAACCGCCAACGCACCATCTGGACCACGGATTCGATCATATTGTTGTAAAATCTCAACTGCCCCATCGAGTTGCGCCATGACCGTCTCGGCGTCCGATATAATAGTATTCTGTCGATCAATTTTTCGTTGCAAAGATTCGATTCGTATTTCATTATTTCCACCTTGATTGATTGTTTGTTCAACGTGTGCCTTACTAAGATAGCCGAAAATACCCATAGATGTAATGAATACGAGTAGCACGACTGCCGACACCATGTATGTACGTATGAGTAATGGTGCGATTGACCAACACCTGTAAATCCAAGAAGCCGCGACAATCTTAGATAGCTCTAACGTGCTAGCCATGACAACGACTGGCCAAAATGCGCCAGCAAAGATAGTAGCAAGTCCTATCACTGAAAAGAATCCGCCTACTGCGGTCAACATTAATCCCATAACCAAAACAAAAATGCTTATGGTTTTATTTTCCATTTAGTCCTCGAGTATCTGTAATAGTTTTAATTTGAAAGCATTTATCTTATCGACACGGTCAGGCCATAAAATATATTCTTTCTCAGGACTCAGTGATAGATTGTTTAGCAGTGGTTGCACTAACTTATGAATCATCTGTGCTTTATACTGCCACTGCTCTGCTTGTTGTTGCCATCCTTCGGCGGTGCTTTCGACTTCTGTTACAGTTCTTTGTATCTCCTGTACTTCCGCAAGTTCATCTGCGTCTACAAGTGTAAAGCCAAAGTCAAAAGTTTCGTCTAATTGAATAGCCATGTGATTTTCCTTTTCTATGAGAAGAAGTCTTCGAGAGTAGCGATTGACTCAGACTTCCAACCAATTGTATTCAGTATGATCTCAATCGGGTCAAGATAGCCCTTCTGGAATTGAGTGTCATAGTCTATATATTTATCTAGATTCAGATCACTTGGCAGATCACTCGGACAGGCAATCACTTTGTCTTGAACAGGATTCGGCATGAGTAGATAGCAGAACTTAATCTTCTCGCCGTCTTTTATTTCTTCATAGATTTTATCAAGACCGAGTTTCTTGATGTAGTGATTATAGATGAGTGAACCTTTGACTTGAATCGGTGTGGCTTTCTTATAAATTGTTTGAGCATCAGCATATGACTCAGTGACCGCACGACCGTTTATATTTTTCTTTGCCATTAGATTCACGCCACGAGGAAAGGCAATGCGCTCGAACGGCAGAGTCCTAAACTCAGTTCGAATCTTGTCAATATATTCCTGCACTTCGTTTTCGTTTGTTGACATGATCATCTTGAGTGTTTCTTTAATGTAATCACGACATGCGGCAGGAGTACTCGAACGAATTGCTTCGATACCCATCATCTTGAGTTTCGGTTCATTGTATCGAACACCTTCACTATCCCAGACATTCATGATGTATCGTTTCTTGGCAGTCCAGATAGCTTTATCACCGATGTTCTCGCGCTTCATGATCATCTTCTGTTCATACGCATTCATATAATCAGCGAGTTCGCGGTACGATTTGTCGATGAATGGCTCAATCTTTTCTTGCGCAACTTTATCAAGAAAGTCAATCGGATTATCAGGCTTGATGCGCTCGACCATAGGACCGAAGTTGATATAAACAGAGTCGGTATCAACTGCAACAACATAGTCCGAATCAGTACCGAGTAGTTTGTTCATGTATCGATTGATTGCTTTCTCGATCCAGCGAATAGACAACTGACCAGACAGTGTGATTGCTTCAGCATTCTTCTGCTCGAACCATCGGAAGTATTTGTTAGCAACAGCGCCGTAGGCAGAGTTCAGTAGAATCTTGAGCGCATACTGCATGTTGTGTGCGCGAGTAATTTCGAGATCAAGTTCAGGTGTTGGATTAGTCTGATACTTTTGCTGTGCGGCAATCATCTTCTTTTTATACTCGACTCGACCATCATACATCTTACGCATCAGTTCAGGTAAGAAGCCACGGAAGTCTTTTCGATACAACTGCGAGTTGGCAGTCATCGTGATATCTTTCTCTTGTAGCCATTCAGTATCGACTGACTGATTCAGAAGATCATCTACCGTCAGAGCATTGGATTCGCCGATGTGAGTATCTGGTGATATATTGTACTGCATGATTAAGTGTGGGTACAGAGAGTTCAAATCGAATGACATTACCCAGTCATGCATACCGACTTGTGGATCTTTTACAAAGCCACCAGCAATCTGAGGAGCATCACGGCGCGCATTATTCTTCGCTGGTATCACGATGTTCTGATCCATGAGATAGTTGTGTATAATTGTATCCCAGATCGTCAGAGTCGATAAGCCATCATTGTGGTTGCAACCAGAATCATATGTCAGAGCAAATACCACATTGATATAGCCAAGGCGCTCTTCGAGTCGTTGGACCAGTATTGTATCTTTGATGTTATACTCGATAAACTTTTGGTGATTCTCGCGGTGCAGTGTATACAAGTTACCATACTCGGAGTAATCGATCTTGTTCTCACCGAGTTCTAACTCAGCAATATAATCAAGACGATATGATTCGCGAGGAGCTAGGCAGAACTTCTTATAGACTGCGAGGTAATCTAAGTGTGATATGCCATACAGTTCATAACCACGCTGTTCTTTTGTGCCTTGCGTAACACTGTAGGCTCGTACTTTATTCCATGGCGACATACGGTTCGCATGTTCTTCGCCGAGTAGTTTATTGATTCGATTATAGAGATAAGGGACATCGAAGAACTCAGTGTTCCAGCCAGAGAGAACGTCTACGTCTAGGTTCTCCCATACTTTGAGAAACTTGCGAAGCAACATCAACTCATCATCACACTTGAGATAGTAAGTGTCCTTATCGTCATGTTCGTAGTCACCGAGACCGAGAACAACTTTCATTTTGTTTCGAACCAGTGCGATTGCAGTCACGCGCTTCTCGGCAACATCTGGCTCAGGAAAGCCATCGTCTGACTCGACCTCGATATCCATATAGACAGTGTTTATCTTAGAGGTATCATAGTTGCAGTTGCGATACTTCTCATAGATATAAGTGTAAGCCCAGCGATCATAGCCATAGACATTCATGCCGCCGACATCGGTATATTGTTTGATGAAGTCGCGGGCTTCTCGTATGTTGTCGAAGTCTACACGGCGAACAGGCTGTCCATGGATGTCTCTATAGCCAGTGTCTTGTTTAGCAGATACGAAAAGATATGGCTCATAAGTGTACTGTTTTTGTACTCGCTCGCCATTCTCATCGAAACCGCGAACATAAATATGATTACCAAGATTAAATACGTTAGTGTAAAATGATGTCATTCAAACCTCTGTCAGTTATCTCAACATTATATAAGTTATGGAGAAGAAAGTCAACCATGAAAGAAGAAAGTGATCTAGTCAATAGAGTAAAGCCTGCTCTAATTTTTGATGAAGGAAAAGTCAATGAAATCTATCTTGACCACCTCGGCCATCCCACCTTTGGAATCGGTCATCTCGTTACGGTATCGGACCCAGAATTCGGGTTATCAGTTGGCACAAAAATTTCCGAAGAAAGAATCGATGAAGCATTCGAGTCTGACATCAGACAATCTATCCGAGATTGTCACGCTGTATTCGGCCCAAGGTTTGATCGTTTCCCATCCGAAGTCCAGGAGATACTGGTCAACATGATGTTCAATCTAGGCAGAACGAGACTGGCGAAGTTTGTTAGAATGAGAACGGCACTTGTCAGTAATGACTGGAAGAAAGCGGCCGCTGAAGGACGTGATTCTCTGTGGTACAAACAAGTCACCAATCGTGCTGAAAGACTTATGACTCGCCTCGAGAACGTTTCTTAAAAACTTTACTGACTGCGCCAGATACAGTCTTAGACATAGCATCAATGTATGCTCTATAAAGAGTCTCGGCGAATTCTTTCTGTTTACTACTTGGAATAAACAAGTCTTGAACTTCGTCTGGAGAGGCTTCTATTTCAATTTTAATCTTCATGCTGTCACCATTACACAACTCAGAATGTAAATATCTTCAATAAAAACTGGTACACAAGCCCAGTCATCGTTTTTTGATACACAACCAGACAACAGAAAGGGGGCGCAAAGCACCCCCAAGATTTTATGCTTTAGTCTTTTTCTTAACATTTTTTTCAGCAACATAATGCCAGTTTCCTGTAAGAGGATTCTGCTTATGCTTCTCTGACAGTTTCCAGTCAATCACAACTTTAACTTGCCGTGCCTTGACTACAACTTCTTCGATTTCGTTTGCTGAGGCAAATGTTGAGAAAAGACATAGGCACAGAATTGCCCAGTTTTTCATCTTAGTCCTCTGTTAGTAGTTGTTTATCCGTATTTCCAATTGGGATAGTACGAGGACGCTTCTCTTCTGGGATCTCTACTTTCAGGTCAATGACCAGTAATCCATCTTTGAAGTCTGCTCCTTCTACAACAACATGTTCAGAGAGTCTAAAGGTACGTGTAAATTTCTTTGCAGAAATACCACGGTGTAGATACTCACGCTCAACTTCATCATTCAAAGTAGGTCGACCATCACCTGTTACAACCAGAATGCCTTCTTTGACTTCAACAGTCAGTGCATCTTTTGAGTAACCAGCAAGCGCCAGTTCTACAGAGAATTGAGTTTCAGTGTGCTTGACTACGTTGTGTGGAGGATAGAGTTTATTGTCTGCCATATCTGACAGTCTCTCAATCTCTGACCATACGTGATCAAAACCAATGAAATGTGAACGTGGAAAAGAAAATGCTTTAGAAACCATAACAGTTCTCCTTATATTAAGCAAGATTGTTGTTATACTCTACCCGACCATTCGGCGTAGAGAAGTGCCGACCCTTTCCCAAGGAATCAGCAAATCTATTTATACAATTTTCACAATTTTTTAATGTGAATTTTGTATACATACTAATGCAGTGTAACAAAACTGCAACAATTCCGTTGTGAAACGATTAATCGCCGTGACGGCGAGAGGAGATAAAACTCATGAGAACTATTTTATTAGCTCTATTGCTCATCCCATCACTCGCATACAGCGAAGTGCCAACTAAAACTTTGCTACCAGTTGTTCGATTTACACCAGAACATATTGTCCTCAAAGACAAAACAGGTAACGAGTATGAAGTCGTAACAAACTGCCTTGTCAAAGTATCAGACATTACTCAATTCAAAGTAAAAAGCAGATACATCAAAGAAGGAACTAAGATTCGCTTCTCTAAAAAACAAGTTTGTTCCGTCGAAGAGATCGTTAAGACTTAGAACTCTCAACAACTCTTGCACGTAGGCTTGTACTACTGAAACTGTGGTCCCGTTTATTGAAGTACAAGTCTATGTTTCTTTTCTCACATATCTGCTTGCCAGTGAAATCAGTATCTCGATATTCTTCACCTAGTATACGCACCGCGATAGGTAATGTCAATAGCAAGTCTTCAAGGTCTTGCTCTGTATTGTAAACTATTACCTCATCAACATACTTCACTGCGCTTAACTGAATCTGTCTCTCAATGAGAGTCTGGACTGGCTTGTTCTTTGTGTCTGGTCTATCAATCGTTGGATCACTCTGCAAACCTACAATCAAATAATCACACTGTCGCTTTGCTTCTTCGAGCATCGTGATATGTCCAGCGTGAAGCAGATCAAATGTACTGCATGTAAATCCGATTCGATTCCAGCCTTTATAGTCGAGGTTCATCGTCTATTCCCCATACCATGTTTATATCTGGATAGTAGACACCGTAAGAACGTTTAATTTCACCATTCTTATCATATGCAGGCACAACACAGATATTATTGACTCGCTGTGTTCGATCAGGACCTGCCCAGAAATCTAGCCAGACACCAGAGTCGAGATAGCGTTGCATGTTTTTAATGTAGCCATCAACCTCGTAGTACTTTGCTACTTCCTTTACTTCTTTAGAGTTTGCGTAGTGTCGCATACCTTTGAGGCGAAGTTTCCAATCTTTGATCCATTCCTTCACTTTATCAGGATGGAGATCATGATCTTCTGGCAAGTCACGAATGCTCTCGTGAATAGAAGTGTTCTGTGCTGGCTTTTTAGCCGCTCGCGCTTTCGCAAGACGTTCTATGGCCGCCGCACGTTGCTCTTCGGTCATAGGCTTTCGGCGCTTACGAACTTTCTTAACTGGCGGCTCTGGCTGGTTCTTCCTGTGTCTCTTCATAACTTAGATTAACCTCAACGTTATATTGTCCATTTCTTCTTAAAGCACATGCACCATCAATTGCTTCTTGCTCTGTACAGTATACACCAAGAACCTCTTTCGTGTCAATAGTCTGTAGCACTATCATTCTTTGACAAAGATTCCATCGACCATCTTTCCCTTTCGATCTTTGATGTCGTTGTATGCTTGAGCAAGACAGTCTGCTATTGTGAGTCCGTTTCTTTCGGCAATGTTAACCAGAACGACAATACAATCACCGATATCGTCAGAAACATCACGGCCTTTACACACATTATCACTGAGTTCTCCTACTTCTTGTATGAGCTTACATACTTGGTCTTTGTCTGTAGCACCATCAATTAGATTGCGGTCATGATGCCACTCTTTAATCATTTCAAGATAATCGATTGTATCTTCAGGCTCTAGCAAATAGGACATAAATCACCATGGATTGTTGTTTAAGAATGAAGTACGTATCATATCATTACGAAAATCTTCTGTCAACTGCATTACAAATATTTCTAAGCCAGCAGTTTTTGTTGTGATAATAAATTTTTTATCGGCTGATATGATAGTTGGCTTACTGAGTCGATATCGCTCATGCTCTTTATCTTTGATAATACAAGATATGTTAGAGTTTTGATGATTGCGTGTTGGCACAATAAGAACTGGATTGACTGTTTCCATCACAAGTTCATCATCGACTACAAGCGTAACACTAGTGCCAAAATTAGAAGAATGGACGCCTATTTTATTCAGCGCCCGAGTGAGTGTGCTATCAGTAATGCCTACCTGCAATTCTTCACGTATACGATCCAAATTGTCCAAGTAGACTTTCTGTATAAACGATAATTTTTTTCTTTCCTTTTGCATTATACTATTCTCTGGAAATTGTAAGACTATCGTTATTTATCTTCGCATCTTTGCTATGTCTTTTGCCGTTTCTGGATTCGTAACAGGCACAGCATTAGACTTATGCATCGTTGCTATTCCGATGATGTAATCTCCTGTGTATCTCTGTGACTCTTGTTTTGCTGTAGATTGAGATCCTGAACCTCTGAATTCCAAATTGCTTGGGATTGCTTTTGATTCTTCAAGTCGTACCATATTGTACGATTTCGTCCCTGACGACTGATCGAGCGGTTGAAATGACGGACCCTTATACTTCGCATATACTTCTCCTTTCACTTTTCGCTTCTTTCTTGGCTTGTAGCTGTTGTTTGCATAGATGATCATAATAAAGTCTCATTGTGTTGTACAGTACAATTGTAACTGATTTAGATCATCTTGTCAACCCGTCTTCCTTCTTTATCTCCTCATCAAGTGCTTGTTTTAGAAAGACTATTTTGCTGTCATTCGAATACTGCTTTTCCAACGACAGAAGATTTTTCTTGTTATTTTCTTTCGGAATAAATTGCCAGTCTTTTATCTCATCAGTCCTTTTGACAGAAAGTTTGAAGAACGGCCACCATTTCATCACAAGATCATATAAAAATTTTCGATCTATTTTCTCAGACATAAGAAACGGACTCATAATCTGATACACACCAGTAGGCAATTTTACGTCTTTGTCTTTACCCGCACTCAGCCAAGATACGTTATTTTTTGTCCATCTATATGGCCAATTCTTAGCAATTTTCTTTCTGAGTTCTAATTCTGTACAGTCAACAAATGCCTGCCAGAATCTAAAGTAAGAGTAATGAAAGTTAATATGTTCTTCCCAATGTGCATCATGTTTCCAGTTTTCTGTGTATTTCTTATCAAAATTTCTAGAGTCATATACAGGATTATTTTCAACGTCTGAATAAAGGAATGTCACGCACGGAATAAAATCTGTATCAAAAAATACTTCAGTTCCAAAATTGAACTTCATTTTGCGATTCTCTTGACCCACTGTGAGCCAAAAGCAATTGTCAACTATCATCGAATCGTTGAGCCAAGAGTCAAGTGGCTTCAAACAGAATGTAGTTGCGTCTACATACAAACCAGGATTATTATATAATATTCGATATCTTAAAAGATCACATCTTGCTTGAATAGGCTCAACATTTTTTGTTTCTTCGATGTATTCTTCCTCAACATAATTTTTCAAATTTTCATCAGAAATTAAATGTACGTCCCAGTCTGGATTTCGATATATCCATGATCTAGCACATTCCCACACGACAGCAGGTGTTTTATTTTGATTCCATCCTTGAAGCCAGATGATATAAATGTTTTTTTGCATTAATTCTTCTTTATTAGATTTGTCATCCAAAGACCAATATCAAATTCATACCATCTATTGGACAAATTGAGTCTGCGAGGATTTGCATGGTGATTATTATGTAAACTTTCACCCCACGTTAAAAATACAACCCAAGGATTATTTGTGCTTTTATTGTTCATCTTATGATCTTCATATGTTAATCCTTTAATAGGATAGTGTCCTAGCCAATTAACTATGCCACTAACTAGTACACTAAAAATACTTGCATTCAAACTTGCAAGAACATATGTACTGCCAAACATGTAACCAGTTAACAATCCAATGACTAATAAGTTTAATATAACCAGCAAAGCGTAATTTTTATGACACCACAGTGCAAACGGATCTAATTGTTTTCTCATTTTAAATAATTCTTTATGTGCGAATTCATGATTCTCTTTATAAAAAATCCAGCCAAATAATGAATACAATATTCCTTTAGTCGGTGTATGCATATCTCTTTCTGTGTCTGTATGTGCGTGATGACTTCTATTATGTATCAATGTCCACGTTACAGAGGAACCTTGCGCTCCTTGACATCCAAGATACGTCAGTATCTTTCTCATTGTATCTGTTGTTTCAAATTGTCTGTGACTTAACAGTTTATGAAATCCTATAGTAACACCATAACCACTGTACATGATTGTAAATACCGCTGTTGCTATCCATAAATGAAAACTACCATTAAACAAGCTCCAGACTAAACTTGCAAGAGCCATTGGAAAAAATATTAAATAAAATAACATGTTGATTATCCTTCTGAACTATCCCAACTCCAGTTGCAATCCATCATCACAAACTTAGAGCCAGGAACTTTTGGATTATCTATAACTGAAGTTACAGTGAACGCTTTTCTCATTCTGATCCATCTCATCATAGGGCTTTTTTCTGGTACAGTTGCGAGATAGGTATGAATTGGACGTCCTATACTATCTAAAAATTCACCGCCCTGTCTATCGTATTGTCCTGATAATATCCACTTATTGTCATCATCGTATGGAGTTGGAATAATAAAATTAAAAAATTGCTCATAGACGCCTGGATATTTCATATATCCAAAACTGACATAAGCAAGTTGATTATCCTTATGAACTTTGTAGTGGAGTGGTCCAACAACTCCATTCGGTTGAAACACTTTACTATAACCTATAGTCTTGTTGATTATAGCACTTTCGAGTCTTGCAAAAGAATCATCATACGTATGCGTTTTAATTCCGAATTCAGAACTAGCAAAAGTGTCCCAATTATAATGAACACAGTCCAAGTAGTTCCAATCCCAAAATTTTCTCAAATTAATTGTATGAAATGGATCAAATACATTGGAATAATCAATGATATCGGAGACATCAAAGAATTCTAAATTATATTCATTATTCACTAGCCATTTCTCTTATCTTGGGCTTGCTCTTTTTGTTTTTCAACGTCAATATTCGGAGGAGGTTGATGCTGTTGTTTCTGAGCAAAGATTTTGTCCCAGTTGCTTTCATATGTTTTTCTATCCACGCCAAAAGGCCTAGGCTTACTACCTTTACCTGCCATAAAATATCCTCACTTATATGCTAATACTAAAATTATTCCCAATAAAAGAATGTTAGTAAATGCGATTTCAACAGCGAGAATCGTATGATACCAAACCCATCGTGCTTGATATATTTCTTTCTCTGTTGGCTCGCCAGCTCTCTTTACTATCTCTTTATCTAGTCTATTAAAAATCATTAATCTGAACCCTCTGGGCCTCCTTTAATATACAAACCAAACCACGCGGCACCAGCACCAACAACAACAGAAATCAGACCACTCTGTTCAAGTGTCGGTGCTTCTAAGTTCATGAACCAGATTGTAGTGTAGTAGAGCAGACACATGTAAACTGTAATAAATGCTCTGCTCCATATTCTCCACTGGTCGACCATTTTTGCGAAGTGTATCCATTTCTGCCATGGATTACTATCTTTCTCATCTCTGAGGTCTCGTATCTGATCTTTCAGCGAAGAATTTTCCTGTAGTACTTGCATGAATCGATCAAGATCAAGTTGCACTTCGTTCCGAGCAAAATCTCCTCGGAACTCTCCGTGTGATAATGGTTTTATTTCTTCTTTATCTTCCGTCATCGTTATTTACTTTATACCATTGACCTGGTTCATCAAATTTCATAAAGTAAAAGTATTTGTAACCAGATCGTTTGTTCCAGTCATAAACGTCATAGTATCGATTCTCTGCGATCCATGTCGTTCTCTCGTCAGTGTAACCTGCAATTGCATGTCCTTCACCTGTCTCTGTCTCACAAACAATAAATGAAACAGAAGCGGGATCAAAGCCAGACTCAAGCATCAGTTCACACATCGTCATCGCAAAGCCGTCACAGTCATCAACAAACTTTCGGCCTTGCATGACTTCTTTTGCCTTGCTTCGCCAGTCTTCAACTACACCATAATTATCTTCATCAAACTTATATATGAATTTGCTGTGAACTTTTGTCAATAATTTATCAAGAATTTTTAATTCATTCATAGCTTATTCCTTCTTACACAGTGGAGATTCAGGCTCTCGCTGACACATTTTATTGTATGCTTCAGCTTGCACGTTTACTTTATCGCCAGTCATAGGACCAGTTGTCTCTACCATCTCTTCATTATGCGTACAGCCTAAGATAGATAGAACAAGTACCAGTAGTACTAGTCTTTTCATTTCTTATTCTCCTTTCTCTTATCTTGTAGTTTTTTCTGTTTGAACATCCTGTCGAGATGGTCTAAGTTAAGTACTGCTTTGTCGAGCGCATTCATCATCAGTGTCATATCTTCAAACAATTCTCTCTCATCGTCTCCTAGTGGAGCGATGGGATTTTTAGAATAGTATTCTATCATACCGTATTTATCATAGTAAACTTCATGTATTTGCATTGTCACAAATCCAGACGATGGTCTAACACAGACTCTATAATTCCACTTCATTTACTATCCTTTTTTATAAAAAATATGGTCATTGATTACGACTGTCTGTTGAAAAGATTTTCTCCAGAATGGAGACACACTGACAGCGTGATAAAACTCAGCACCGTCTGTAATGTCTTCATTCGGTGCAGATAAAAATTCATGAGCAAGTTGTTTTATCTCTTCATATTTATCTTTTTCATCAATGACTTCTCGCTTGCCATCACAGTACCAACTGAACTGGCATTTGTGTCGGATAGGATTACCTTTTGAATTAGTCTTGGCTTGATAGACTACACCGCAGATATCGTTTGGAAATGATTTACTTCGGACTCGATTGAGTGTGACATGAGCGACAGCCAGTTTGCCTAGGTGTGGTTCGCCTCTCGCTTCAAAATAGATGTTCGCGGCGAGGCATTCTAGTTCGTCTGGATTGATTTGCACTTCAGGCAGGCGTTGTGCTGTGACAACGATTTCGGTAAGTTCTTCTGTATTCGATTCAATTTGATTATCACATGAGACAGTGAATAATAAAAACATCAGTGGTATAAGAATTCTCATCTTCGTACCCTCCTAGTTTTAATTGTCATAATAAAATGCCACACTTTGGTAACAAGGTAGTGGCCACCCCGCGAAGATCACGCCGCTAGGCGAACGTCTCCGTAGTAACTGTCGTCATTGGCAGTTATTGCTTTGAACCCTGTTTATACAGACGGCGTTCATCGTCTGATTCTCCACATTGCTTTCAGTTGCCCGTCGATTCCGTAACGCCCCCATCATAAACACACTGGTCTTATTTTCGACACTGTACGTCCGTGCCAATGTGTTTATGGTGGAGGCGGCGGGATTCGAACCCGCGTCCGCACTTCTTATTTACAATGTTTCATCGAATAACTTTATTTATAGTCTTTGAGGCTTTCGCTCAACAAATTCATAAAGTTCAGATGCCTTCTGATTGATTTGATCAGATGTCGGCATAGGTGGTATTGCTTCTTTGAGTTGGCAACTTAAATCATACAATTTTTCATAAGCACTGTCAAACTCAGTTCCTACTTTGCCATCGATATAAGCGAGCATATTTTCTACCTGATTGTGTAACGACCAGTAAGAATTCATCAATTGCTCGTATTGATGCATTTCGAGTTCGCGTGCCATTTCGAGGACTTTAAAACGCAGTTCATATGGATTAGACATAAGTGTCTCCTTTCGTGTGTTGTGTTGTGTGTTAAACGTTATTAAACGTTATATCTATCAGCAAATCCTTCGCGAATCATAATCTGTGTTAGCATTCTTTCTGCGTCCCACACTGTATCATAGACCTTAAAGTCACCGATAATTCGGCCGTATTTGCCTTTATTACCATTGTAGTCTTTACTGACTAGAATGGCATTACTTCCTAGTGGAAGTAATCTCTCAACAAAAGCCTTAGAAGCAAGTCCTTGCTCTTTTTCTTCTAAGTCTCTTGTTCTTGTTTCTGGTGCATCAATGCCAACTAACCGAACTCGTTGATTCATAACCCAGACTTCAAAGCCTAGGTCAATGTCAACATCGACTGTATCGCCATCAACGATTCTTCTAATTACGCATCGATATTCATACATAGCTTAACCTTTCAGAAATACGGACTCTTTTAGAGCAATTTTAATTTCTTGTAGTGACAGACCAAGCATTTGAAGTTCTCTTTTTGCCAAATCTTCGCTCAACTCAAAGTTCTTATACTGCTCGACAATTTGCTGAACTTGAATGTCTGCCATCAATGTTCTTTCGATATCAGTCATCATCGTCTCCTAGATAAACATCTCCTAAGCTTGGAACACAATCATCAGCAAACGAAATATCAATCTCTTTGCCTCTTTGATGATATTCCTTACAAACTTTTTCGAAGGTCTTGAAAAGTTTATCGAATTTCACATCGTAAACTTCTTTGATCCCAAGATATTTATTCATAAGCGCATCACACAATTTAGCATCCATGCTTTCCCACATGGAGTCATCTACAAACCATGTGGTCACAGTATCGATATCATCGACCACATGCCAGCATTGCATGATTTCTTGCTCTAAGTCAAAGATTGGATTATCCATCATTCTGCCTCATATGAAATTACAGAGTCCCAACGAAAAGACCGCCACTCATCTAGATCAACTTCGTACACAGGCTGTACATCAATGCTATGTACTCGATCGGTATTCTTCGGCAACTTATCAGCGGGAATCAAATCTCTGTTAAGTGTTCCAGTCACAGTACGCTCGGTGCCGTCTTTCTTTGTGAAAGTAATACGACAGAGTCCGCTTGACAAATATGATGTTACTTCATCACGATTCACTTCCATACTATTCTCCAATTACATGTTGATAAATTTCTTTCCAAGTTCTAACTTTTACCGCATCACCACTATAATCAGTGTTGTGATCATGTAGCATCAAAAAACTATTCAATCCCATTGATGAGCCAACATCAGCATTTTCTGGCTTGTCTTCAACCCAGTAGCATTCTGTTCCCTTATACTTCGACAGTGCTTCGTCTTTGTCAGCACCTGTGTCTAGATATATGTATGTTTCAAACACAGTAGGACCGAAGATTTCACACAAGTTCTTCGTTCGAAGATGTTGTGCATACTCATCATTGGTCATCGAAGTGATTACGTGAAAAACATAGCCATGCTCTTCGTGCAATTTTCGCACATACTTAATTGCATCACGGAGCGGTGGCAACTTTCGAATCGTTGCGCTTTCATTGAACATACGAACTAGTCTTTCTTTTACAACAGTTCCTAAATCATATTTCTTTGCAATGTTATATGTTTCAGGCACTTGAATTCGATAACCATGTCGTGCCATCCATCGATCAAACGCATAAGACCAGTCGAGTAGAACACCATCACAATCTGTTAATATCACTTTTTCTTTCATCATTACCTCGCTACTAGTCTTATAGTATAACCAATATAGCGTCTATTGTCAAGTGGATAAGACAATTCCTGAAGTTGCTTGAACCCAGCCATCAGCAACTTCTTTTGCAGTCGCGACAACTGCGACTACCTGCGCTTTCTGTATATCTACATCATGCGCTTTAGGGTCAGCAGACATACAGATTCCAGGAGCGAAGCCCATGCCCTGTTGAGTCTGCATTAGCATCCGAGGTCTTTCTATTGTGAAGACAGTCTCACTTTCACCTTTCAGTCTGCCCACTACTTCGCCGAGCGGTGTTAACACCGTAACAATATCATTCTGATTCATTTAATTTCCTCAAGTTATCAGCCATCTTGGCAAATGATTCTTCTGGCATCATATTTTCCATCACAAATATGGCCAATTTAAAGCCCTCTTTTTTTCCGACAAAATAGCCGAATAAAAATCCTAGACAAGTTAGTCCTAATACTACAAAGTCACTAGGCGACATTTAATTTTCCTTTTTTCAGTTTACGATTCATTATCTTACGTTTTCGTTTTGCATTGTCCAGATGTATCTTGTTTGCAACATCAGTGAAGACAACACCGTTAAGATGATCAAGTTCATGCAGAAAGGCACGAGCAGTCATGCCGACAAGTTTCTTTGTCTCAGTCTCACCCAGTTCATTCTCATACCGAACTCTAACACCCTGTGGTCTCTTTATTTTAACAAATAACATAGGAAAAGACAAGCATCCTTCTTCTAAAAGAATTTCATCTCTTGATTCGTCAACAATTCTTGGATTGAAACAGACCATGCAAGGATCGCCGTACAGTATGAATGCACGAGCGCGAATGCCTATTTGATTTGCAGAGACACCAAGGGCTTTGGTGTCTTCGATTACTTCGAACAACTGCTTTGCTAGACCAATCGGATCAGCGCCCTCAGCACCAAAATCATATCTAGGCATCTCTTCTCTGAGGATTGGATCATCCTCTGGGACTAGTTTATACATTTATATTTCCTCATCAATAACATCGACAATCGGTTTCTTATTCGTGCCGTAGTATTTAGCACCCTTACAGCGGTATGCAATCTTGCCGACACGGATTTCTTTGATACTGCCACACGAGTAGAGACCAACTTCAGTGTCACGAGGAATTTTTTCGTCATTAATTAAAATGTTGGCCAGCAGATCGAAACGAATCAATTTGTTGCTAGTCAATACTTCTTCAAGAGTCACGGTATCAACATAAGATACTTGACGTTCCCAGACTTGAATTTGCTCACCCATGTTATCGACAAACACATTCGCCAGATCAAAGCCAGCAACCAGTCGCTGTCCGAGAATGCCCGTAGTTGCCTGTGCTTTATAGCCCATATCCGTACTCCTTCATAAGATCACTGTATTCGTTTGCTTCGAGCATATCGATAACATCGTCAGAACTCATGTACTTGAGGCACATCAGTGCGATGTCTTCGAATGAGACATAGCCTTCGTCTGCCATCTCCATGGCAAAACAACGACCGTCAAACTTGATTAACTTTCCCATTATATACTCCTGTCAAGTTCTGAAACACTGTCGATTAGTTGACGGGCGTATGACTCACTAATGCCATAATCCCTCACCAGTATCTCAATTGATTTACTAATAGAATAGCCATTGTCGATCAACTCACACGCGGCGAAATAAAGACGACCAGATGCGCTCATTATGCTACCTCCCGTACCTTACAGTATTCTTCCGTCAGACGGACGATTTCAAGAGTGGCAACACCACTAGGGTTAGAAGATGACGGAACACCCGTCACCACAACTGACTCGCCAACGGCGAGACCAGCGGCGTAGAAATTTTGGGTAACACAGTCATAAGATAAAGTCATTACAGAACTCCTGCTTCGCGCATTTCATTTTCAATAGAGGCGTGTTTCTTTGCGTTCTGGTACAGACCCCAGATAAGCATACGCCCTTTTCGTGACAACGGGAACGTTGAACCAGCACGGTTCAGTCGATAGTAGTTATCCTCACAGCAACATTCACGGAGACGGATAACTTCCTCGACAGCATATTGCTTAGTCATGCCAACACTTTTCAGTGAAAAGTCACGAGTAAGAAAACCAATAGCAATTTTTTCAAAACGTTCAAAAATCATAATCACCTCTCAACTCAATCAACAAAACAATTATCTCACAACCAGCCATCGATGTCTATGAAATATTCACACTTTCTTAGACTTTTTTGTTATATCAATAATCTAACTCATAACCTTTTTCAAACGCGGTGATGAAAACCTGGCCAGTCGCTAGGAAATGTTCGTCATCTAGGTAACGGATTTCGAAGACAAATTGGTCATCTTGAATCCCTAGGAATTCAGAGGACACGTATTCATCATAGTAACCAGTGTCGCGGGCAACTCGCTCTAAATCTGCAACAGTGAAGTCCATCACTTCACGGATTTGCTTCGCATCAATCATCATGCTACTCCTAGAATTATACCGATACGCTTTTCTTTGTTGACATTCACGGTGACTGAATCACCGACTCGGCGAGTCTCGCCTTTCACATCAAGGTACTTCAGAGTCTCCACGACTCGCTTTCCGTACTTACGGAACTCAACTTGATAATCATTCCAAACATATTCTAACATTAATCTTCCTCTTTTTTAAAACCAAATGGAGAGACGGCGAAGCAAGTCTTGCCAAGCACTAGTCGATCACCAACTGAGGTGGATCGAAGACCCATGACTTGACCAGTTCGCTTACTGATCGGCAGATCAGCCATCACAGTAACATCTTCGGAGAAGTCACCGTTGGCGACCATCTCGCCATCGAACTCGAACTCTGCTTCACGAGACCAAGAACCGCGAAGGTTCTGAGTGCGCTCATAAGCATACTCAAGGGCATCATCAACAGACAGTGAATCAGGCGCATCGACAAAAGCAACCAAACGACTGGACTCTTCGAACGCACGGTGGATAACAGCAACTTTCATAAACATCTCTCTCTCATCAAATTACAGAGTAATTATCTCATGGGTAGCCGAAAAATGCAAGCGCCAAGTCATTGATTTCCAACGACTTTTTTGACGCTTGTAAGTGATTGATTTTATTAGAGTTTTTTTAGAAGAAAATTGAAGTTTTTTTAGAATATTTTGTTATAAGGAGAGATGTTCTTAGAACCTACAGTTCATTAGATCATTGAAGGTACTGTGCCATATTTCAGAGTACTGGCAAGATTGAGTCTCTGGATAGCACGGTGCACCATTAGTGTAGTGTAGCATCTTTGGCTTTTCATCTGTCTGATTTTCGTTCTCTACCAGATAATTCCAGGACAACGGAATGTCACCTATCAAGTCACTTTGTGTCCACTTGAACTGGTGCAAGTCTAGACCAGGAGCAGTGTTCACATAGTCGAGTGTCAGACTCTTACACTTGGGATTGTTGAATAGCATCAGACTCGACCAGTTCTTATAGTTGTATGCCGTTTGTTTTCTCCCACGAAATTTTTTATCGCTCTTGACTACCTGATTATGCTTCACGCACATCACAGCATATTGATCATCACACAATTCAAACAGCGCCGCAGGATCTTCTTGGAAGATTACATCATTGTCCACAAATAGAGTCCAGCCTTCATAGTCATACAAGTAAGGCACAAGAAATCTTGAGTTACTAAACTGTGTGCTATCGAATTCACCACGAGGACGTTTCCATATTTCTTGCATGTTCATTTGATTCAGCAAGTGAAACTTGATGGGCTTTGAACTTTTTTCTAGAAGACTATGCATCGCCGTATGCGCTAGAACTGGCACAGTTGTGTCATATCCTATTACGATATTAAGCATTAGAATTTTCCAAATTTTGTTTTAGATATTTTTTCTTTTGACAAGTCAGAAATAATTTCCCATTTGAGAAGACCAGCATCGATCCAATTCTGTACATAGCCAATTTCTTTATCGTGATAATGCGGATGTATCTGCATAGCCATCAACGGCATATGCCACGATTTAGGAAGCATAAGATGATATCTTGGATCTGGATTAGGATTTTTCGTATACTTAACAAAAAAGTCAAATCCATAAATTGTAAGACTCTTATACGTTTCAACTTCTTCAACAAGATATTTTATTGCATTCAGTCCCATTGATGGCCTAACAGAATCCCATTCGCCAGAAACAGAGCCAAAACTTTTCATCCAGTTCTTGTTTTCTTCATGTGTGAACATATCATAAGCAATACCTGATTCTTTGATATTGTCAGGCATTTCTTCTTCACGATCAAAGTTTCTTTTACTTCTAGAATATAAAATCAGACTTGTTGTTTTGAAAGCATTTCGTTGTTTATCACCATAAATCTTAGACCTGAGATCACCAGTAAACCACACATCTGTTCTACTGCCAATCGCAGGCTTAAATTCATCATCAATTAAGATACCTTTACCACAACGGCAAACCAGATCGAACGATTCGATCCAGTCGCCTTTTTCTTGTGTCATTACTTCTACCGAATTGCCAAGCAATACGACATCTTTGTCCGCGAAGTACTCACGGATCAAGTCATTTTTCATAGATTAATCTACGACAGTTGGTTTAAAAGGCTTGACGACATCGTTGCCATCGATACCCATTTGGCGCCAGATGTTCTTGATTTTTGAATTGGCTTCACAGAATGTAAGAATGTTATTGAGACTGAAGTAACAGTATTCTGGATACTCTTCAGCAGTTGCACTTACACTCGTTGCCAAGATAGGACCATTTTCAGTGTTAACGAATAGTCTTGGATTGTACATCTTGATGATGCCGTCTTCGATTGATTCGACTCTTCCAATCATATCGCCACTGAATGTTACCATTGAGACCACTTTACCTACATACTCTTGCATAATTTACTCCAATTACCAGTTAATTCCTTTCGGTGTATATTGACGAATTTTCGCTTTGATATCATTCGACAATTCTGCTTGACTCAAGGCTTTTTTGCCTCTACGCTTTATATATGTGTAGTTGGCCTTCTTAATGTATTGACCACCTTTATCACTCTTGACTAGTTCAGCATCTATCCTGAATGCATTGAATGCGAAAACAATTTCACCGTCCATGTATCTCTGAAGACCTTTGCCCATATTGATGATATCGCCCATCGTCTGTGATACTCCGCGGTGTGTGTTCACCAGAATCTCTTCTGGAACAGTTCTGTCGCGCTCTTTGTTTTGTTTCTTGGCGATTTCAATATCATTTACAACCCACACGATATGGATATCTTTGGCATCATAGCCTATTGCTTGAACAGACCTTGACAAGTTTTCTAGTTTACGTAAGTCTTTCAGAGTAACGTCAAAGATAATGTTAGGCTTACGATCGGCTGGCGCTCGAAGTACCGTTTTATACAATGTCTTTGTACGTCTATCACTGATACCAAGTCCATCAATAATTTCATGGAGTCTTGATACGTTTTCTGGTTTCTTTAGATCAGCCGCTAGTTTTGTGAGGTCATCACCGAACTCTTTCTTCACGCGATCTTGTAGCAGTTTAGATTTTGAAGCCAGTGTTTTAAGAGCATCAACATCAAATACATATCCTTCTGCACCAACAAGATTGCTAAGAACAAATCCTTTACCCGATCCAGCTCCGCCCGCCATGATAATGACGTTGTTGAATTTGGGATACGCTTTACCTCCGAAGGTGATCAGCGCCTCACACAATTCTTCTATTTGAGTTTTATCGTGAAAGTCTTGAAATCCTAGCATTTTCATTATCCTATGAAACTGGTCCAGTATAATTATCGATGAGCTTTAGCCCATAGTTATTTATACCTTTCTTCACTGTAACACCAGATTTAAACTTTAATTCATTTGCTTTAAATGGATCATAGTTGACATGGTGATGCCAGCGGCCGTAGCGCCAAACGAGCGTGGCAACGTCTGGATGCATGTCTACAAGCATCTGTGACTTCGCAATCGTACCAGAAGTATTGTATCGTTCTCTGGTCTCAACTAAATCTTCTGCTTTGATTGCTTCACCAGTTTCAGGATCATAACCAATTTCTTTGTGATAAAATTCTTCAGTGTTGCCACCTTTAAGTGTCTGTGTCGCGGCTTTACCTTGCAGAAAAGCATTGAACTGTACTGTACAGTCACCGTCTTTCAATACACGCAAACAAATATCAGTATCTTCATTGTAACGTCCACGCCAACGATGCTTGCAGTCATTGCGAATCAACAAGCAAGAATAGATTCGAGTGTTCGCTACAAATGGCGGATACTTCTGATTTGGTGCGCAGAAGAAACGATATTGTGGACCAGCAATCATCACATTCTCATATCGATCAACAAAGTCTTCCATGATCTTAAAGCATACACCACTGCCGACACGTATACGAACATTCTGGTGAAGTCGATAGAAGTCTTGAATGTTGTCATCGAGTACCCAGTGGCTTGTTGCGCCGATACTGATAGAGTGATCCCAGCACCAGTTTCTCGCACGACCAGGACCATCACCATGATTACTGAAAGGAGCAATCAGTAAAGTAACATAGTCTCGAATGCCGAAGTTATCCAGTGCTTTCTCATAGTTCTCTTCGTCTTGTGGTTCAATCGCGATGTAGTGTGGTACTTTCATGCGCGCCAAAGACTTAGAGGTAAACATGCTTTCATGTCTACCTTTAGAAATAATATAAACAGGATACTTAGGATTAGTCATCTATTCTGCTCCATATCACAGGCTTGTTATTCCACATCTTACACTCGGCTTGTATATATCCCTGTGATTTCATAAATGTATTGAAAATTTTTGACATATTTTTTTGATCAACAATCGAGTGACCGTGTTCGTACTGTCTAAAGTGACCGATAGACCATGTATTGAACGCATTAGCAATGATAAAGTATTTCGGCGATACTGCATCAATTATTTCTTTCACATGTTCAACTGGATTGTAAATATGTTCGAAATACTCAGAAGCAAAAACAAAATCTACATCGTGCTTCACATCATGGATAGATTCGATCAAATTGAAATCCATTCTTTCTGACATTATTTCACAGAATTTCCACTGCTTTGTATCTTTAAGATTGATAGCATAAGCATTAGCATTGGGAAAGATTTCTTTCAACGTGCAAGTACTATAACTGATACCACAGCCGATGTCAACAAAAGACTTGGTATCTTTTAGCACTTCATACATCGATCCGCCATAGGGAAGAGATGGCTTCATGAGTCTTCTAATATACTGTCTACTATATCCTACAAAGCAATTAAAGATATCAACAAAATAATAATCGTCATCATACACTTTAAATGCTTCGTCTAAGTTTCCAGCATCGAGGTGTTCGTACCAACGCTCGGTCAGTTCCGTGAACAGCGAGTTATCTTTCCGAATTCTTCTGGCTTTCTCTAGATCAATGTCAAACAGTGAACTATAATCTCTCAAAAAATATTCATATAATGCAATAGGCTTCTCTGTTAGAAAACTATTCATCATCTTCGATCCATCTCAACAAAGAATTTTTAGTGATCTCAAGTTTAGGATACCAGATAGATTTAGTTCGATCAGTGATATTCTGCTCTACTAGTTTAGCGAACGCATCATAGTCTTCTTTCGTTCGGAAATGGACACTGATAGTCTTATACGTTTTATTTTCTTCTTGATCAAACTCTGGCATATCTTGCCAATGTTTCTCCCAAGAGTTCTTAGGAGTTTCTATTTGAACATCAAAGAAATCTTCAAGAGTCGCTTGCTCTACTTTTTCTTTCTTGCCAACAAAGTTATCATAAGAACCAGATTCTTTTACATCTGACATAGTACTCTCCACTACAATTATTCATCATATGATACCACAACGGCATCTGACTTGTCAACAAAATTTATATAGCCAGCAGGTTCGCGTGAACGATATTCCCAATGATCACCTTCATCGCCTAGAAACGGCACAGTCTGACCAATCAAGTGGGAGTACCATTTGCTTTGATCCTTGCAAGTCTGTATCAGTAACATCTGTTTCATTTTCCACAATCTCCTGCCATTTTGGATTCTTCGCAAAAAACTGTATAGTCAATCCTACTTCTCTACCATGCGCTTCTATCTCCCAAGGATAATCATAGTAGTCAACTGAATTGAGTTTAATTTTCTGTGAATGCCACTTGTAAGTCATCGTTTTGCAACCGCGAATCAATTGCTTCATCTCGCCTTTGCACCACTGCTTCATGTGAACCAACTCATGCATCATTGTACGAAGAAACGTCTCCAAGTCGAGTGTGTTATCGATTCGAATCAGAAATTCAACAGGCGTTCCGCCATCTTCATTCTCCTCGTAATCACAGTCGGCATAGATATTTTCCTTCTGTAAGAGATTTTCAATGCCTTGCACCTTGATAGTAATCTCTCTTTTTTGTCTTGATAAAAATTTATCGACACAGAAGTCGATTGCGTCAAAAGCGATTCGTTTCTGATTCAATGTCAACTGGCTGTGTCGTTTTTTAGTCATGTCTTTTCCAAGATGTTCACAAGTCTAGATATTATTATACACGTTTTCTGGCGTAGTTGCAACATATGGATCATAAGGACAGTTGTTCATCATGCCATCTTCGACAAACAGATGCTCAACAAACAGATTATCAATGAGTGCTACGTATCGCCATGAACGACCACCGAATCCAAGATTGCGCTTATCGACAAGCATACCCATGCCTTCTGTGAATTCAGCATTGCCATCAGGCAACATCTTAATTTCTTTCACGCCGAGATGCTGTGACCACTGATACATTACGAATGCATCATTGACTGATACGCACCAGATTTCATCGACACCTTTGTCATAGAACTTCTGCGCCATCTCTTCGAAGCCAGGGACCTGACTGTTTGAGCATGTAGGAGTAAATGCTCCTGGCAGACTGATCACAAGAATTTTCTTCCCAGCAAAAAGTTCTTTGGTCGTTTTGTAATCCCAGCGAAAAGGATTGTCGCCTTCAATACTATCATCACGCACACGCATACGAAACATCGCGTCTGGTAGAATCTGAACATCAGGTTCAGGCAAATCATCAAAATAAGTCATTCTATACTCCTTGTTGTTTAGATTGGCCTCCCGAGTAGGACTCGAACCTACAACCTACAGCTTAGAAGGCTGTTGCACTATCCGATTGTGCTATCGGGAGATGTTCGGTGAGAATTAAACTCTCTTTTCCAAGATCGCGATCTCAGCATCTTTACGTGCCTGCCAAGCATCCTGCGTTCGATCATTCTTCTCAAAGAACTTTGAGTTCTTCAAATTCTGTAGCGCAACTGCTCGCCGTGCAGTCTCGTTGTTTTTACGCCATGCTCTAGCCATACTATATCTCCTTAATTGGCTCCGCGTGGTGGGCTCGAACCACCGACCCAGTGATTAACAGTCACTTGCTCTACCTACTGAGCTAACGCGGATTTACTCTTCTACACTCTTACCGTTAACATAAATGGTACTATCAAACATTGTATATTGATTTTTGTTCGTTGTCAACTTATATCCATTAAAGCTAACAACTTTCTCGTTTGTCTCTCGCTCAATCGCTGTCTTCAGATCGCCAAGGCAGTTGTATCTTTTTTTCAATATATTCTTCGATTGTTTCATCAGCATCTACTCTGTAGTCTTCAAAAAAGTTACCGTACAATGGATCAACATAGTAATCCGTCTCGATAGGCCAATCAGTATAATTTTTGTTCAAAAAATCTTTCTTGTAATTATAACTGATATTGTCTCTCATTGCAATGGACGGTAGTCTAGAAGACATAATTTTTTCATCTTCTTCATTCCATCTAAGTGTCGATAGCAATTTTTTATTTCTGCGAATACAATCATTAGTGTGCCAGTCGAAGCCGCAATCGAAGTTGAAATCGTAATCTCTAGGATCACCACTCTGAAAATGCCTAGGTCGCCTCTTCTTTTCTGAGTGTGAGAAAGTCTTTATGTGCATGTAAAAATCTCTCGAACGTATCGAGTATCCTGTCATGTTTTCAGATAGAGCCTCGTACTTCAATCTGAGATTTCTATGTACGTCTTCTAGCGTATATACTTCCTCGACATACTTATGCTCGGCAGACTTTTTTGTTTCGATTGCAATTCGATCAACATCATATATGTATTTCAAGTATCTGTGGCTCTGTGAAATCTTATCCAGTTTATCGAAGTCTAGAAACGACTCATATAGACTCTTGTACCACTCTTTAGTCCACCACAACTCGGCCGCTTGATCTTTATACGAGTACAAGAAATCTGTATACTCGTAATGGTAAAAATCTGCTGGATGACGCTCGATGATTTTTGACATTTTTTCATAACTGCCTGTCCACAGAAAGTCATCGCCATCAACAGGTATCAGATGTGTGTAGTCAGAGTTAAGAAAATATTCCAATACAAAATTCTTACCTCGTCCTGGGGAACCTCTCAACCGTGAGTCTGATACAACTACCTTGTAATACTTCGAGTAAGTATCAACTACCCACTGCTTATAATTCTCATCCCATGTGTCAACAAAGATTGTAAGTTCTGGGATATATCCCATCTGCTTCATTGATATCTGAAGACTCTCTGGATGCTCTGAAGTTAAGATAGCGGGCAGTATTTTCATTTGCCGAATAGTTCTACTATATCAGGTCCAAACGTAGCAATACCGCCACCGAATCCAATGAATGCTACTAGTGAGATTATTAATAGTTTTGTACTGAAATCTTCTGTCTGTAGTTTAACACCAAACAATTCATTGCCCAGTACTCTAACGCTCATTTCAAATGTTGATTTATCAGTTTCCATCTTTACGTCCTGGATTCCATATGTCGTTTTGTCTCATGGCAAATGTTGTGTCTTCATAAGAAAAATCTCTGTGGTGAACTCTTCGAATGATGTTGAGTTCTACGACTGCATGAAAAGGGAACCCTTGCCTACCTGATCTATCTGTACTTACACTGTACTCAATGAGTGATTGAAGATATTCCATGCACTCTCTACTACCCCATAACAATAAAAGTTTCTCTTTGATATGAGGAAACTGTTCGTCAATAATACTGTCGGCCGAGCCTCTCTCTATACCAATTTCTGGAACTAATTCAAAAAGTGTTTTTGGTTGTTTCGTTAAGAATGGTGCCGCCACAAGGATTCGAACCCTGGACCTACTGATTACAAGTCAGTTGCTCTACCAACTGAGCTATAGCGGCTTTGGAGCGGGTAACGAGGGTCGAACTCGTGACCTTCTGCTTGGCAAGCAGACGCTCTACCAACTGAGCTACACCCGCAAAAGAAAAGGACAGCATTGCACTGTCCTTTCTTAAAAGTCTATGAGACTTAGACAGCGACATTGCTTTGCGCAAGTGCCCGATAGCCAGCGGCGATCACTGCACGAGACGCAGTGCCAAGACGATAACGTGCCGCACGAACGCGACCGCGGTTGTCTTTAGATCCGCTGTTGAGGTAGATAGGAAATCCACTCATACGCAGATCACTAACGAGGGCAGTTGGATTAGCAACACCAAAACGAGACTGAATCTGCTTTACAGTCAGAGTTTCACCACTTTGAAATGCTTCCAATACACGTTGCTTATTACTCATACTATATCTCCATAGTTTAGAAAGTTAAACAGAGAGTCATTTCTCACTCTCTTATACACAGTTTACTTGGAAGTTCTGAAGAAGTCAAGCACTTTCTCAAGTTTTTTTGTGAACTTTTCACACTTCTCTAAGTCACTGTATTTACACATATTAACAGGCTACAGAGCCAATGTCAATAGGCTTTCTTGTTTCCAATGTTGTATTTTGTCACAAGTTCCCAGTCTTTCTTTTCTTTGTGGGAAATAATCTTGATCTGACTCATTGGACAGGTCTCTTCGTCATCGATCTCGGTGACTAGCTTCACCAGACTCCACTCTTGAAGCAACCGCGCAATAGTGTTTCTTCTATGGCGATCTTCATCGCCGAAGTTGGTGCTTTTGCCGTCAAGTGCAAAGAGTTCTTTGAAGTGTACGATATAGTACTTACCACGTTTATGAAGGATGTGGCACGACTGATAAAGTTTTCTCTCCTTAGGAGATGCAATGCCGATGCGCGTCAGCGTCTCTCGGACTTTCAAGAAATCATCTTCCTTGTCAAGAATGATCTCGACAAAGGTATCAATTAAGTTTTCCATGGTTAACCACCCTTCTGTAGGTTCTCTTTTATAATTGTTATTTGCTCATCAGAAAGAACAGGTAACGTTTGAAGGGCTTTTGCATTACTATAACCATAGTATTCTTTTATCGCCTCAATATCATCGTTCTGCTCTTTTTTGAACCACTTCGAAAATCTCTTACGTGGTCTAATTATATTTAGCAAAAACTCATATTGAAGTTTTTTATCCAAATGAGTGAAACGATTCATCTCATTCGCCATAAAGATAGTGTCTTGAAAATAAGATAGTCCGCGATTGACTAGGAAGGCAGGATATTCTTTCTCAGCGATCTCATCATTTTCGCTGTCGCGCATCATGTTGTTTTTTGTGCTGTTGATACTGTTAAGATAGTCAAATGGATTCATTATCTGGCCTCAATTCTCTACTACGTTCCTCAATCACTTCCATTAGTTTAGCACATTCATCACACACAGTAAAGTCAATATACTCATCGCCACAGTCTATGCGTATGGTATGCGGCTGTGAACTAACCTCGTTTCTACATTGTGGTACTTCGCATTCCATTGCCATATCCTCGCTTGTAGTTTGACACAGTGTGTCGCGTCAATGCCGCAATCTCTTCTCTTGAGAGATCAGCGACATGCTTTAGCGCGGCTTGCTCTATTCTGAAACCAACTTTCTTCTTGCCATCTTTAGTTGTGTATCGTTCAAAGACTGGCGCTTCTTTGAGTGGTCTTGCGAAAAGAATCTTGCCTGCATGTTTATAATCTGGCCGCATCACTGGTGGCGCAAGAACGAAAAACAGATAGTCAACATTCATGCACTTCTTGAGTTGTCTCTCGCCGAATGATATCATATCTTTTAAGACATACGGCTGTTCTGTTTTGACTTCGACCGTATATGTCGTATCATCTTTTGTTGCTAGAAAATCTTTCTCGCTGTCAAACTGATCAAAAGAATCTTTCACCGTAAAGCCAGCTTCGACTAGCAGATTACGAATAATCGCTTCACCAGTCTTGCCTAGCATTTGTATTTCCATATCTTTTTGTTTCATAATATAAATCTCACATGGTTAGATAATTAACGCTCTCAGTGCTAAGTGAACCACCAAAGACATAGAAAGAGTCATGGTGATATTTGTCCATCTCATAGTAGCCTATCGACTTCATGTAGTCATCAACTGGCTTCTCTGTGCCAATTCTAGTCTCAAGACATATCACTGGCTTGTATTTCTCGATTGTATTCTTTGCACCACGGAGTGCGGCGAGTTCAAAGCCTTCTACATCCAACTGCATGAAACTACAGTCATCTAGACATAGAGAATCAATCGTGAGCATAGGATACTTATTACCAGCGACTACGTTATTCATGCCTACGTTATGCGAGCAGAATCGATTGACATCAATCAGACCAAACGTTTCACCGACAGCCGCTTGCAACTTGACGATGTTGTCTTTCTGACAGTTGTTAACGAGACAGTGAAAACTCATAGGATCAGGCTCGAATGTATAGACACGCTCAAACATGTCACTCAGCAATCGTGGATACATTCCTTGCAGTCCACCTGCTTGTACCACAACACCAAACTTTTTGACATGCTTTTGTATCAAGCCTTTGATTGCATTCTGCCAGTCTTCTTTAGGCCAACGATAGCCTTCCCAGTCTTCTGCAATCCATAGCCACTGTTCTACATCATCGACTTGCTCTTTAATGATGTGTAGAAGCTCTGAATAGCCTTTCATTGAGTTCTAGAAACTAAGAGATCATATGCGGCATCGTGCATTTCTTTTGCTTCACTATATCGCTTGACCTGTGACTCTACAGCTTCAACGATATCTGGATGTTCACCGATACCTACAGCAGATTTGCCATATACATCAATGTTCAAACTCGCCGCTTGCATCTCTGCATTGTATTTGTCGATTAGATTTTCTAGAATTTTAATATCCATGATATTCTCCTCACTTAAATTCACAGTTCGCCATGACCTCGGTCAGACAGGCAGTAGTGTTGATTTCTTGGTCAGCGACAAACGCAGACTTGTATTGATAGTCAGCAAGAATCAATACGAGTTGAGGTATGCTCGCTGGCTGTAAAAATTCTGAACACTTATTATATATCTGACGAAAAAGTGATACTGCATCTGTATCAGTGTTCATCGCGATCCACTTTCGTATAGCAGTGAAATCTTTCTGTTTCAGACTCTTCACAAGTTCATTGATTGAAATGTCTTGGAAATTTGCTAGGATGCCAGTGTCAATCTTACCACTAGCAGAGTATCGTTGCAGTTCATTGAGAATACGGCGATTGTCTGGAAAATGTTTGTTGATGATTTCAACAATGACTTGCTTGTCATACTCAATGTTTTCTTGGTCAAGTATGTTGCAGGTACGTTTAAACATCTGTGCCGCACACTTGACCTTATCTTCACCAGACAGCTTGAATTCAATCACAGAACATCGTGAGTGTAGTGGCTCAATGATTCGATTCTTAAAGTTACAAGTCAGAATGAATCCACAGTTGCTAGAGAATTCTTCCATGAAGTTTCTCAGTGCGGGCTGTGTTGACTGAGGGTTCAGATAATCTGCCTCATCTAGAATGACATACTTGCGACCACCCATGAGCGACATGGACGATGCAAAAGTCATGATTTGATTTCTAAGTGTGTCAATGTTTCTATCAAGAGAACCGTTCACCACGATATAATCGCAGTTGAGTTCTTCGAGCATTGCTTTGGCAATCGTAGTCTTACCGACACCAGCAGTGCCAGATAAAATCATATTAGGGATATTTTCTTGATCTACGAATTGTTGGAAGGTAGCTTTAAGCTCAGGCGGTAGAATAGTGTCCTTTACTTTGGCAGGACGATACTTTTCTACCCACAGGAATTCTTCGCGCATAACATAATCTCCATAATGTATTAAATTCATGAGTAGCCCCGATGACGCCCTTCGCTCTCATGACAAACACTCTCCCAAGTGCTTCCCATATAACCATTACAACGTAGAATTCTTTTCGATTGCTACCCAGTATTCTACGTCAGAACCCTTGAAGTGTGAGATACCAGCACCACCCTTCGAGTAGATTGATACATCATAGTCTTGGCTGATCAACTTCAAGTTATCAATTTTGAACACAGCACAGAACTCTTGATCAGTCTCACCGACTACAACATCATATTTATCAGATGTTGTATTTTTAGTGTCAGTGCCTCGAAGAATAATCTTACCATCTTCACCAACAATTGTCAACTCAGGAAAGTCCATGATACCAATTGCTCGGCGCACTTCTTCCAGATTTGATTCGGTAATCTTCATCGACACCACTGATCCATCGAAAGCTGGATCTTTTTGCGGCGGTGACACAACTAGATCAGTCGGCGCACACGTAAATGTAACCACTCGTCCGTCAGCAAAAATCTTGAGTTTCTTCTCTTCAATCTCAAACGTTGGATCTGCAAAGCCACGGAACGTTGAGAGAATGCCAAGAAATCTAGACAGATCATAGATTGCAAACTGTGTCTCTACCTCGTGATTTAGTCTCGCTTTCGCAATGACTGTTTTCGTTGGCGAGATTGTCCTAAGAACATCACCCTCATTAAAAACAATCGAAGGATTGATTTGAGAAAAATTCTGTAACACTTCAATTGAACGATCATTGAGATTCATTATATACTTCTCCTATTTCTTTTTACCAAGTTCTTTAGCGTCTGCGGTGGCCGCGGCTCCAACAGATGCTAAATGCGCTAATGATCCACCAAAGATATAACTGCCTACGTGCTTCAGTTCCATCCAAGGACATAACCAAACTTTCATACCCATTCTCTGTACATTATAGCAGAACATATAGTCTTCTGACAAGTACCTATTTGAATATTCTTTTGTATGAATTCCTGTAGTTTTATCTGACAAAAATTCTACCACATCATCTCGTGATGCATCAGGATTCTGATCATAGAACGCATTGATTTCATTCATAAGATTCTGTGACTTGTCATCAATCAGCGCATCAAAATATGCCATGATCTCACGACTGCCATCGAAGTTAGCCGTTCGAACATGATCTGGGCGATACTTGAACTGAGGATATGCTTCATCGTATTTGTGAAACACTTCTTTCTGAATCATCATGAAACCAGTGCCGCCTTCGAGTACCTGACATGGCTCGCCGATCTTAATCGCGCCATCTTTATCAGTGCGTAAAGGATTAAATACATAGTCGCCTACGAAGTTCTCAAGTACATTAGGATCTTCGTCAGCAACACCCTTATCGACTGCTCGCTTGATCTTTTCCCATGAGATAGTCTTCTTAGGATAAGGACCACAGAGAACGTGATAGTCTGGATTCTGACAAGACATACCTAACATCGCAACAACATCTTCAGCTTTGAAACCAATGTCAGCATCAATAAACATCAAGTGAGTACAGTCCGAGCGCATGAATTCGTCTACACAGTAATTTCTTGCTCTCGTAATTAATGATTCATTGAACAAGAAATAGAACTGAAGAGGAACTTGGTACTTAGCCAAGAGACCAGTTAGATCAGCAATAGACTTCGTGAACATACCAGCACACTGACCGCCATACATCGGAACAGCGAGAAACAGTTTACACTGTCTCAATTCTTCCATTTTAATTGTTAATTCCATAGTGTTTCCTCTAAGTTTTCAATACTATAACAGATGTTGTCATGGTTGTCAAGCAAATTTTGGAGTGAAGTCATACCAGTTCCTGTCGATAGCGCCCTGATTTTCAGCGACTTGTACTGAGATTGAGATTCTAGGCCCAATCGAATGCGCCCTGTGAAATATTCCTTTAGGCAAATAGAGAACGTCACCTTCAGATAATACCTCATCAATGAAAGGCTCATGCTTCGATTCTTCTTCTTCAGTCATTATGTTCTTTTTGCCATTGGTAAAAATTGGATAAACTTTCCAATGAACTTTTCCAATACTGTGAATTATGAAGTTATCCAAACCGTCGGCATGACACTCGAATGAATGCGCACCTTTATTCTGTGAACAATAAAAATGTGCATCAGCCGCACAGCCAGCTTTTACTATTGACTCATAGCCTTTCTCAAATCCGCCACAGATAGAATTGATGTTAGGTGTCAATTTTCCAGCTTTTGTCAAAATTATCGATGTGTCATTATTATACCATAATGTCTGCAATCTCTTTGCATCAAACCAATAGTCTTCTCTACGCCAGAACTTAGAACCCTCTGGTTTCAGGTAGTTAGGTCCTGGCTTTTCCATGCAGAGTTTCAATGGCATTGGTTCAGCAGGAACAATCGCCTGTAAGCCAGATACAGCCCTATCATTGCTAATGTACTCACTGAACTTTTTCCATGATATAATATCAGAGAAGAATTTCTTTCTTACTTTGTTGCCACGTGAGACGAATGGCTTCTTGCCTTTGTATTCACTGACAAACTCTTCTTCTGAAATAGGATCAATAAGGTCTTTAAATAACATTATTTTCCCTGAGAACTTGCTCTACTTGCTCTTTATAACTAGGCTCAGTTCCATCAATTTCTACAATTTTATGAAGTTCGGAATCTACATATTGATAAGCCTCTTCGCCGCCGCTGACGACTCTATCAATAAACTCTCTACATTCTGCTTCTGACATAAAAATTTTGTCAATAACATTTGCTTTTTTCCATGATGCATCAGTATCAATCACTGGTGACCAAATACTAGCGTCTTTAGATATTCTCGTATAAATTTTATAAGGCATAATATTCTCCTATGTTGCTATTCTAGAAAAGTTTTTAATCTTTTCAAACTTGATCACGCTGTGAAACTTATCAAACAACTGATCACCTTTGTGACTGATTACAAATACATTCGTATCGCCAGCCAACTGCGTGATGATCTTAAGGAACTCTTCTGTTCCAGTGTTATCGAGAGAACTATCGAACACTTCGTCCATGATCAAAAGATTGGTGGAGATTGAGTTGCGTAACTTAGCGACTGCTCTCCATGTGAATAGCAATGACAAATCAATCCGCATCTTTTCACCTTCTGAGAAGGACTCATATGTAAATTCATCTCTAAATCGTGACTTAATTTTCTCGTTGAAATTCTCATCAAGTTCAAACTGAACAAAGAATTCCATAGTTGCGAGATACTTATTCACTAGCTTATTTATAATAGGAATATACTGTTTTATGATTTTTGCTTTAATTCCTGAATCTTTTAGCATAGATACAGCGACATCATATTCCTCTTTCAACAGTAACGCTTTCTCATGTATCGCTTGTGTCTGCTTGATCTGTTCTTCCAAACTCTTTAGTTCTTCAAGCGAATTATCATCAGTCACATCTTCTTCGGTTATCTCAGTCTGGAACTGTTTGATCGCATTAGTTGAAATCTTGATATTAGAATTTTCTTCCATTATCTTTTGATTCAGTTTGTTTATCTTGTTTTGTATTCCAGCTATCTCTTCAAGACGCTCATTGATATCTTGATATTCGTCGGCGAATGCTCTAATACCATCTTCGAGTTCCTGCATCTTATATTTTTGTTTCTCGACACGTTTCTCGACAAATAAAGAGTCGAGGTCTTGCTGGCACGTAGGACACTCATCATTGTTTTCGAAGAAATCAATCTCTTTTGAAATCGTTTCTATCTTACTACTCACACGATATTCTAGCTCACGTAACTTTTTCAGTTTCGTTTTCATTCTATCATGATCTTCAATGAACGCCTCAAGCATTCTATTTTCATTCATGTAGTGTTCTATGTTTGCTTGACTCTCTTTAATTTTTATATTGAGTTGCTGAATCTTGTTTGCTTTTGCTTCTCTATCACTGCACTTCAACGAGCGAATCTGATTCATATGCTTCTTGGTCATCTCGACCTTCTGCTCAAGTAAATCAATGCTATGTTTTGCTTCTATGATTTCATTTTTATTATCAGTAATTTTCTGTTTAAGTATGCCATGCATGATCGAAAAGATTTTGATATCAAGCAAATCTTCGATGACATCTCTTCTCTCTTGCGCTTTGAGTTGCATAAACGGTGTGAAATTAGCAGAGCCAATCACGACAATTTGAGTGAATGATTTATGATTGAGTTTGAGAATATTTTTCTCTAGATGCTCTTGATATTCTTTAACTGAAGCATTTTGATCGACCAGAACATCATTGCAATAGATTTCAAAAACAGCAGGCTTGATGCCGCGAATGACTTTATAGTTTTTCTCTTTGATCTGGAATTCTATCTCAACGAGACAGTTTTTGCCTGTTATGCTATTGACAAGTAATGGCTTGTTGATGTTTCTATATGGTCGACCATATAACGAGAAGAGAACAGCGTCAAGTAACGTAGACTTGCCTGCGCCATTCTCGCCTAGAATTAATGTATTCTGCGAACGATTCATATCGATCTGAGTCCACTGATTGCCAGTGGACAGGAAGTTCTGCCAGCGTACTCGCTTAAAGTGAATCATTATTCAACACTCAATGCTTCGTGATACAAATTCTCGAACAATACTTTTAGATTACTAGTTTTCGTATCATCTAGTTTCAGATTATCAATATATGTTTTCACAATAGTCACTGTGTCCTCTGCTTCATCAATGATAGAATCATCTTCGACATTCAGATTCAAGTTATCTTCTACGACTTGAATGTGCGATGGTAGACATGCATTTATTCTGTCAACAAATAAATCAAAGATGTAAGGATTCTGTTTGTTCTTTACAATCACTTTGACTTGCTTGTTTTCAAGATACGAGAAATCTTTAGAGAGAATATCATCCTCACTTTCTACAATGTCATCATAGAATACTTTATAGAACATACTATATGGATTCTGAATGAATGTCAAGTCTTTTGTTTCGGTGTCAAAGATATGAAAGCCGCGTGGATCATCATAGTCACTCCATGTCATCTCGTATGGTGCGCCAAGATAGTGGATATTTTCGCGTGAAGATTTATGGTGAAAATGACCTGACATGACAGACTCGAACTTACCAAATACTTTTCGATCTAAGCCGTGATCATTAATTGATCCTTTATACATCTCAAAGCCTTGTAGTTCTAAGTGACCCATAACAACAGTGGCAGACGTACTGGAGATTCTCTCCATTGATTCTTCAGTATTATCTGGTGAGATCCATGGTACAAAAAGTATTTTTAAGCCATCAAACTCTACCTCAGTCGTGGCGCTATAGACAGTGTATTCATACTCGCCTAAGAGGAGTTCTGGTGAGTTTACTCGATTGGTATTTTTATAATAGATGTCATGATTACCAACGATGCAGTGAAGATCGATATTCTTATCTCGTATGGGATCAAAGAAATATTGTTTGCATCTGTTAAGAGAGTCAAAATTGACATACTTGCGCCTGTCAAAAATATCGCCTAACTCAATGATCGTGGTGATGCCATGTTCTTCCAGGAATGGGAAGAAAAACTCTTTATAGAAGAAAGAAAAGTAATCATGAAATTGTGCATTGTCGCCTCGCGCACCGAAGTGCTGATCTGTAATAAGTGCTATTTTCATAGATAAAACTCTTGTCTAAAAGTACTATAATAGCAGGTAAAAACTCGTTTGTCAAATAATATACAACTTCCTTTTATGCTCCCAGACAAGATGATCTAAACCTGTTTGGTCTAGTATATCCAATGCAGTAGACATTTTATTGCAGATAGGTTTTCCTGCGACATTAAACGATGTGTTTAGTAAGACATCGGTAGGATGAATCGTTAATAAGTCATATAGTAAAGATGACTGATCCTTTGTGACTGTCTGCAATCTAGCTGTGCCATCAACATGTACAACAGAAGGAAATACATCTCTATATTCTTCACGTACTCTAGGACAATAACCCATAGCTTCCATATTTTCATAATCTGTACTTTCAAAATATATTGGCGCGTCTTCTTTCCTGCATACTGGAGCAAAGGGTCTGTATATTTCGCGAAATTTAACTTTCTTGTTTATTTTGTCTTTAGTGTCAGCAAACTTAGGATCAGCAAGTATTGACCTATTTCCAAGAGCCCTAGGTCCTATCTCAGAACGACCTCTGAACAATGCTAGTATCTTTCCACGTGATAGCAGTTTTGAAATCTCTTCCAAGGAAGTTTCACTACTCATGAGCAACAAATCTTCAATAGGAAAATCATTCTGTATTTGCATTCCTGAATAGATAAACTCAAAATCAGTTTCAATATCATTCGTTATCATCCACTGTAACATATTACCCATCGATAATCCACTATCATCTGGATTAGGAGGAACAAAAACATTAAAATGTGGATATCTGTCTTTTATTTTTTGATTGAGTAGAACATTCAGTGCTACTCCACCCGAAAGTACTAAGTTATTATCATGTTTTTGAATGTCAACTTTGTGATTTTCAATTGTCGCGAGAGTAGAATTTTCTATTTCTTTCTGAGCAACCCACATCATTTGTTTTGCAAATGATTTCTGTGTTTCTTCATCAGCATCAAATATTCCAGGCTTTATTTTATTAATATTATACAAAGTCATTCCGAATTTAGGTTTTTCTTCGTGAGGATTAGGAATTATGGTTCTGAAGTTTTTTCTCAGTTTTATTTCCATTTCTCTGTCTGGCATTTCAAATGCACACATTCCCATACCTTTACCCGCACAGTCTAACAACTCAGATCGCTTTCTGGTTGTTACGATTTGACGTTCTTTTATTTTTTTACTCTTGATAATCTTTTTAAAGTTTTTTATATGATGTGGCTCTTTTTTTGAGTTCCACAATGCAAGCGCAATATCTGAATATGCATTATAACAGATACCATTCATTTCTATATATTTTTCTATGGTTGTCAAATTATTGTCTATGAATGAATAAAAATTAAAAGATTCTCTATCACCTTCACCATCTTGCGAAAGAACCACACACTTGTCAAAACCAGACTGTCCATATGCACACCATGCATGTCTCTGATGATGTGTATTTGGAGAGTATTCAATCAATGAGTTTTTGCATACATCTAACTGCAAGATAAAATTAAGCGATCTTGCTATAGGCGAATCTGAGTCAGGTATGTTATCTTTAAAGCCCTCAGGAATATTAACAATAAGTAAATCAATTTTTTCAATTCGTAGTATTTTACTTATGTAAAATTGTAGTGCCTGTTTAACTGTTTTTCTTCTGTCTTGATTTCCAGCATCTCTCCAGAAACTAAAATGTTTAATATCTAACAAGGTAGACAGACTAATATGAAACAATTTTTTAAATTGATGATGGTAGATTGTTACGCAATTATCATGACCTTCAAGATAAAAGGACATCACTGTGTTGATTGGTGTTTCAGTCTTCATCAATAAATTTCTCCAGACCTACCTTCTCAGTCTTTGATTTAGTTTTTTTCTTTTCGAATTTTTCAAGTATTGGTATCATCTTCTCATTTGTCAAATCAATGCTTGCATATATTTCTTGATCTAACGGATCGTCTGACAAACTCATATCAACAGCTAAATTTTCAAGTGACTTAAATTTGATATATGTCTGCTTCTTTTCTTTTTCTATTCGGCGCAAGAATGCATACCAGATAATCTGTGTGAAGTAAGCAAAAGGATTTTTAGATTTTTCAGGATTAAAACTGTGAACAGCAACAATACAATTCTCTAGGCCATCACTGACCATTTCATCTTTATATGTGTAACCAGAGAAGTTGACTTTAGATGAAAGTCTCGTTGCTATCATTAAAAAACACTCACCAATTTTCTCTGGAATTCTTGGTAAAGGTTTATCCTGACTTCTGGCCTCATTACATTTCTCTCTGTAATCTACCAACATTGCATAAAACTCTTTGTTATCAATGTAGTTACTCATAATAAATCCTTAATGTAATTTTTTATTAGGTTTCAAGTTTTGAAAAAATTGCTCGACTAGCTCTTCAGCTTTTTCTTCTTCTTCATTCTGGTCGAGAACATCGCCCATTATAGTATTATAGTTTAAATTGTTCATTTTATCAACTGCTTTGAAATAATGATCTACTACAAATGGAAATATTTCTCTGTGTGTCGATACTATAATATCTTTTTTGAAATAAACATCAGAAGATGAATCATACGGACAATATTTATTAAAGTAGAACGCATGATTTCCTAAGTTATTTAGTCCGTATCGGATAAGCATAGCGTCAGCGATGTCGATGCCTCGATCATTCTCTGACAGTAATCTACCGACTACCTCACAGCCGTCAACGAGATGTAGAATTATTACTTTATCTTCAGTCATTAGGAATTCCTACCGTATAGATTTTGTAATCAAATTTTTCTTCATCGTAAACCTCTATGCGTTCCAGTAGGTGTCTGAGAGTAAAATTTGTTGAGGATTTGTAAGACAAGTCATCGGATATGTCGTATAACACAGCAGAAGATTTTGTGTCTGACTTTCTGAGACCTCTTCCAATAGACTGCAAGTTTCTGATTTTTGATTTACTTGGCGATGCAAAGATAACATTGTGGAGATTCCGAATGTTGACACCAGTACTAAAAGTACCATAACTTGCCACAATGATAGCGTTACTTTCGCCTTCAACAACTCTACGTATGTCATCTCTCTCTGCTCCGTCTACGCCGCCATGGATGAAGAATACTTTTCTCTCACCATCGCGATCTCTGATGCAATTCGTCAGTACTTGTCCGTGTTTGTCCACATACTGGAACAATATCAACGTATTGCCTTTCAGCGAGAGAGCAAGATTGGTGATAAACTTGTTTCTCTGTTCGTTTGATACGATGAAATCCATTTCATCTTGATAGCTCATTTTCGATACTATTTTACGTGTTTCTTCTGGATATGTCAATGTAATTATCTTGATCTTAAAGTCGGCAACTGTTCCTTGATCCATCAGTTCTTTCGTTGTGATCACTTTATTGACAGGACCAAATAAACCCTCTAGCACAAGTTTATGTGTCTGTGTGCCGTCCAGAGTACCTGTAAACCCATATCTATACTTAGTATCAGTCATCTTTGACATGATAGATGTCAGCGACTTAGCTTTAAATAAATGCGCCTCGTCACCAACGACAACATCAAACTTCTTGAACCATTCTTTCTTCTGCTTGTATATAGATTGCCATGTAGTGATGACGATAGGTCTATCAGTATCTTTGTCTTGACCAGAGAATATTTTATGACAATATTTCTCAGACTTAAATCCGTATGATTCGAAGTCGGAATACATTTGATGAACGAGAGTTGTCGTAGGAACAATGATCAATGTAGGGCGCAAGTAATAGCGCAGAATCATATAGATAATGAAAGACTTACCAGACGCTGTAGGACTAACGAACAGACCGCGTCTGTAGCGAATTGCATCGATAAATGCTTCGACTTGATAATCTCTGGGCTCAAGAGTAAACTTCTGTTCTTTTAAAAACTCAGCCGCTTCGACTACCGATAAAACTTTTGCTGAATTATCATAGTCATATTTTAATGTGTAGCCACGCTCTTTACAAAACTCTTCTACGTAGTGCATGAGACCAGAATATAGCAACTCATTCATCGGATTGTAAAGTCTAATATTACCATCCCAGACTTTATTGCGATATGCGGGCATGAATTGATAACCAGGAACTTTGAAAGTAAAAAACGCAGACAACTCCTGAGCGATACCTTTGTCTGATATCTGTATCTGCGTATGTACCTCGTCTACTTTCTTAGCTGTTAAAATCATTCAATAATTGTTCTCGTAATATATTTACCTTCTTCTGCTTCACTTACTAAGATTGACATGTTTTTCAATTCATCAAACCAGTTGTCGCCGTGATCTTTCTTGAGTCGTTTCATTACAGACATATCAGTGCTATCATCACACTTTGAGCAAGGTGCAATTAAGTCTCTTCGAGCATTTTGTAGTGCTTTTCTTATAAATTTTAGCTTTTCATCGTTCGCATACATATCGAACAATCTTCTTTCATGTATGTTTCCTATCGTAACTTGATTGAGCCAGTCGTTGCAACACATCTGATAATCGCCATCATAGTTAATGAATATCTGCGTGTGTGGATGTGTACATAGCAAGGCTTGAGATTGATTACTAAAAAATCCAGCTCTGTTATTGAATGAATGTTTCCATTGAAATCCATCAGGTAAAGGATTTGCCTTATCTTCATAAGACATCTTGTTTATCTCTTCGATTGGAGTGCCATCTGGCTTATATTCGTTCTGAACATATTGGTCGTTTGGTAGTTTCTCATACTTCTCACAACGTTCTTTATATTCTTCTTCGCTGTCATAGCTGTTTAAAATCAACCAATCAAGTTTAGGTGAAACAGAATCCCACCATTTTTCAATTGAGAATCCATTGGTTGTAAGTCTGAGTTTCCATGTCTTCTGAGGATGATCGGCGATCATAGAAACAATCATCTCAAAGTGTTTATGCAAAGTTGGCTCACCACGTCCAGCGAGTTCTATCCATCCATTGTATCCATACTTGACGCACTGTTTAAGTACTTCTGCAACAGTGTCCAGTGACATTTCTTTTTTCATGTTAGGATATATGATGTCATCAACACGAGGACAAAAAGAGCATGTGCGATTGCACTGTGCTGTAATATCTAAATCTATTCTATAGCACGAGTCCACAATCTGTTTCATTCTTTTATTCATATATCGTTCATCCTGAATTTCTCAAAATCAATTGCAGACTTAATGTGAAAGCCTCTATTCGCTAGAGTCTTGATGATAGATTCGAGAACATTTAGTTTTTCTTGTTGATATGCCAACTTGAGATTGAGCGCAATGATATCACTGTCAGCATCAATATAATTAGCAACATCTGTTTTAATAATCTTGCCTTTTGCTGGTAGCTTCCAGCCTTTGGCTATGTGTTCTTCAGTTGGTCCATCCATATAAAATTCTTGCTTGTCAAGTCTCAATGTCTTCATGTCTGCTTCCATCTTTCGTAAAAGCAAACGTTCTCTGGAGAATATCTCGTAGTATTTATGATGCAGTTTTGCGATGCTTAGAGCAGAATTGCCTAACTGCGTGGGATCAATTTCTGCGTCTTCTTTCCATAATGCAAATATTTCATCAAGTGTCATTATTTACTCTCTCATTTTAAGTTGGAATGCTATGCTTAGTCTTCCTTGTGTATTCATTTTCTCTGGCGGAACAGCTTTGTGAAACATGTTTGATGGAAATAAAACAAACGAACCAGGACTAGGATAAGCATAATGTGCAAGATATCTTGGATCGTCTTCGAATATCATTGTGCCTGATCCATGATTATGATTCCATACTGGATTCAAAAAAGTTATAGCAGTAAAACGTGCGCTTTTTGAATCTGTATGCGCAGTGCTATAATCGCCATAAAAGAACCAATTCGTTAAAGTATAATGAATATCTAAGTGAATGTCAAGTTTTTTGCTTGACCAATCAATAATATTTCGGCCTACCTTATGAATAACTTGAGTAACACTAACTGGCTGTTCATCAAACATGCATAGATTTTTGAATCCGTATTCGCTGTCGCGAATCAGTTCATTTTCTCTTTCAGATCCAGATGTGCCAGCTGGCCTGAATGTGCCATTCTTTGTTATTTCATCAAAAAAATATTTACATTCATCCTCTGACCAGAAATCAAAAACACTGTATATTCTGTTTTCATCTTGTGAGTTTTTTCTCTTGACAAAGACTTTCTTTACAATTGGATTCTGATTAGGCATTATACTGGCGTGAATGTATAGTTCTTAAATTTAAAAGTAACGCTTGCTTCGATGTATTCAATCGCGGAATCTCTTGTGTCTAGAGTGATATCCGTTAATCCAACAGGAAACATATCTTTGAAATCAATACGAACAAGAGGATTCATTGAACTAGATAGAATCATTACGTTGCCGTCTGAATACAATCCATCGCCAGAATATGATGGATTGTTTGCTAAGTCGCTGTATTGTTTGAACTCATCAGGAAAGCCAAGTCCTGTGATCCAATTGAACATTGCAATGTAGTTGCTCAAGTCCTCATTGATCTTAAACGTTAGCTGAATGTCTCCATATATGATATGATCGCCAGCACGAGGAATAGTTTTGAATGGTGTTGGTTGTTCGTAAGCACCGACTTGTATGCCAGGGACATTGATGCTCTGAACAAAGAAGTTAAGATCAGGCGCTCTAAGTATGTTGAAGTTAAAGCCTACAGGCGATAACATGTTCTTATTAAATTCTGCCATTATCTGCTCTCAGTGATTAGTGTTAGTATAGTATTTATCTGTTTCACAATTGAATTATACACAGGACAATACTTTCTGTCAAGCAAAAAAAAGCGGCCCGAAGGCCGCTCTAAATTAGTCAGGGTTGGTGCCCTGCTTCTTTTTATTATAGCAAGTTTTGTACGATAGTACGACGGTAGTAGACGTTAGAGTCTTCAGTCAGCGCACCAGATGTAGCACCCGCACCAGCGTGGAAAGGATTAGCGACCATGCCGTAGCGAGTCTTAAAGCCAATCTTAGGCTGGAAAGTGTCTTGATCAACCGCACGAACCATTTGCAGAGGTACGTATGGGCAGTAGAACAAGCCAGCGTCAAATGCGTTTGCACCCTTGTAACCGATAGTCATGTAGTTACCAGTTGTATAAGGATCGATGTAAACGCGATAACGACCGTTCAGTACACCAGCGAAGGTGTTACCAGTGTCGTCTACTTGCAAGTTGTTGCTGTTCAGAGCAGGAGTGTAATCAAGTACGCCAGCCATCTGAAGAGCAGATGCTACGTCAGAAGAACAGATGATTACGTTACCCTTGCCTCTACGAGTTGCTTTTGCAATCGCGTTGGCTTCACGCTCGATGTGGAACATCAAACCCTTGTACTTTTCAACAGACCAACGACCGTTGGCGTCAACGTCAAGGTTGAAGATACCAGTTGCGGCAGTACCAGTTGCAGAACCTTTAACAGCAGTAACGTTAATGGTACGAACAACTTCACGGTTGATTTCAGCAAGAATTTCAGCCGCAAGAATGTTGCTCAATTCTGCTTCTGCGTCAAGACCATGAACTGCTTTCAAGTCTTGAGCCAACTCAAGGCTGTAGTCAGCCTTCAGCGCACGAGTGCCAGCAGTAACAGTTACTTTGTCGATGCTGAATGCCATCTCGCCGAACTCGTTACCAGAAGAACCCAGTGATTCAGCAGTAGCAGTAGCCATTGCGTCACCGTAGTTATAGGTATTACCGGCTGCAATTGCCGCAACATCAGTACCGAAGTCAGTACCAACGTGTTGATCACCAACTGCGTTAGTAGTACCAACTTTAGTTGAGAATGCAGTGTCAGCTTCGTTGAAGAATGCTTCGTCACCAGCTTGGTTCGCATAGCGAGACTTCATAGCGAAGATCAAGCCAGTAGGACCAGTCATGGGCTGAACGCCACATACGTCATATGCCATCAAGTTAGGCATTGCACGACGGACAAGTGAGATCAGAATAGGATCGAAGCCCTGGATAGGACCTGTAGAACCTGAACCCATACCCTGTGCGCCAATAGCGTTAGTAGGTACGGCTTCTGAAAGAAGATTCTGTGAAGCACCCATCTCTGCGTTTTCACGAAGAGCGCGTTCGGTGTTTTCAAGAACCATTGCAGTTACGGCGCGGCGATGCGTATCTTGGATCTCAGGAAGATCAGGATGCGAAATAACCGGCGCCCATTTGTTTTGAATTTGCTCATTTAAATTCATATTAGTAACACTCCTATTTGGTATAGTTTGGGCTTTACGTTATATTTATATAAAATTATTTTCTAACAGTGCTAGAAATCGCATTGAAGTAAGGCTTCATTTCTGCCGATATCTTTGAAGTTTCTTCAGGTGCATCATTCGAGCCAACTGATTCTTCTTCTGTGATTAAACCGGTAGTAGGTGCTTCCTTACTAGATTCAGAGAAATATTGATTGCGAATAATATTCAACTTCTCTCTATATTCTTCCTGAGAAGAAAATTCTACGCTTTCAGACAGTGAGCGAAGTTTTTCAACTTGCGTCTCAACAAGACCTTCAGCAACTTCATCGAAAGCAGACTCTCGTTGTGCATCTACAATCTCACTACGGAGTTGAACATTGTTTGCTTCAACAGATTCAAGAGACTCTTCAAGTGAAGCAATCTTCTCTTCCATCTCTGCAACAAGATCAATCTTTTCTTCGGGAACTTCTACGTAGTTCTCAGCAAAAAGACCTTTCAGACCTTCGATAAAGTTTTCTGTGACAGCGACACGATAGTTATTTTCGATAGCGACAGAATTTTCTTCCATCCACTTCTCAACTACGTAGTCCATGTAGTCATTGACTTGCTTGTGCATTTCGTCAATAGACTCAGATACTTGCTCTTCTACTTTAGCTTCAAACTCTTCTTCGATACGAGCAACTTCAAGAACAACACGGTTCTGGACAGCGGCTTCGAAAAGAGTAGAGGCTTTTGATTTGAAATCTTCTGACAGATCATCTTGCTCGCCGAACAATGCATCAACGTCTTCTTTCATAGCGCCTGTAGCACCACCAGTGGTAGGACTAGGCTTAGAAGAACCGCTGTTTGCTACTGTGCCTTGATTCTTAGATGAATTGTCAACCGTAGGCTCATTGCCTACTTGTGCTAGTGTTTTGGTAAGAAAAGAAGACAGGTCTTCGATACTCATATGTGCCATAGCCGCGTTAACTTTCTGCATCATTTCAGATTTGCTAGATTTGGCTTTAACAGTATCGGAGGCGGCAGACTCTTCAACTGTCTGCTCTACGACTTCTTCAACGTTGTTTTTAATTTCTTCAGTCATTACAGTATGCTCCTGTTAAACTTGTATTTGATCTAATTACTATTTATATAAATCGTTATTTTAAAGGCTTTCCGCACAAATCTTTCATGAATCGCTCAAAAAGTTGAAACTTCAACGCTTCATTCAATTTATGGTTGCGAACATTCTTTTCAACTTCTCGTTGCATTTCTTCTATTGATCTTTGAACGACTTTGCCATGATCCCATACCCACTCGACTCCTTCCATGATACCATTAACAAAAGCATCAGGTGCAGATGGATCAGCAACAATGTCAGCCGCAGTGGCAAGATAGAAGTCTTCTTGTACTTCCATAACGCCATCTTTGCCTTCTTTCAATGAACCCATGCCTCGAGAAGACACGCCTAGATTTGCGCCGTCTTCAATAAGACCAGCCGCGATTTGTCCCATAGGTGTAGAAGAAATTTTTGCTTTGCCTATCCAGTTATCACCATCTCTTCGCAATTCAGTGATGATGTGTGATACACGATCTAGATTAATGCTTGGACCATTAGGATGACCTAATTCGCCATACGCACGGCCTTTCTCTACAGTTTCTTTCATGTAGCGATTTACTTCACGCTCCATGATATCAGAACTATATCTACGACCATTGCGGTTTGGAATATTTGCCTGCAAGAAAACACCTTCAATGAAAAGACTTTTCTTACCAGTTTCTTTTGACTCTTCGATGAGTACCTTTACTTTTTCTGTAACTTCTGTAATAAGTTTCATGTTAGTGCCTTTAGTCTAAGTGTGTAAATGCAACAGATGTAGCTAGAACCGCAACATTAGCGCCGATATATTCAGTCGGTTTCTTTTCAAAATAAGAAATCGCTCCAGCTGGAACAGTACAAGAACCAAGAGGAGTTGTACCGTCTGTGTCATATCTAGTTATTACTGCCGCAAGTGCCGCATAAACTCTTACTTGTACAGCGCCATTCAGTGTAGATGCCGCTGTTAATGTTGATTCGGCTGAAAGTAATTTAAGTCCCATGTTCTTATTCCGTTATTGTATTATCTTTATTTATGTTACTTCTTGCCAGTTAAATGCGGCAGCCATTGACGCAGAAGAAGCGTCAGTTCTAGCGACAAGAGTATAAGTGGTTGCTGTTCCTGCTTCTGCATCGCGTTCTAATTGCAAGTCAAATAACGAACCACCAAATTCTAATCCCAATGATGCTTGGTTTGTAATCTCTGCTACGTTACCACCAAGAACTTCACCGCCTGTATATGCTGTAGCGGCAATATCATATTCGACTGACGAATTACTATTAACAGGATTAAAATCTGAATTAGTTAGAGTTGCACCTTTTACAACAAGCAATTCATATAGTCCTGCCGCATCACCTGTTGCCGTCACGCCTTGAATCACCGCAATCGCATCAAGTCGTGTTGACTTCAATCGAATCGACATTAATGGTACAAGTGTGGTGTCAACTGATTTTCTACTGAGTCCTCGTGAAGCATAACCACCAGCTCCGCGAAATTCGTAACCGCCTTCAGAAATCACAGAAGAACAGATTTGTTTTAATGTTGCCGCACTGCCTACGGATGTATTCTCTATCTCGTAACGCAACGGCAATATTGCTGTGGTCATGTAAACGCTGTCGATAAGATTAGCATGATTGAATGTATGACAATGTACGAACACACCGTCAATTACAAAACCACACCGAACTGAACCGACACCCAACCACTCAATATCCATCCAGAATATCTGTGCTTTTGTGATATCTAAAGTTTTCTTGGACGAACCATTTCCGTCCATGATATCAGAGTTCCAATTTGTTTGCTCTACTCTCGTATCTACAGCAGAACCACTAATATAACTTCTTCTTACAAAATAAATTCCATCATCGTCTTGTTCTAAGAAGATACCATTTTCGTCATTATAATATCCAACTCTTTGACGTAAACCAGTTGATTGTGTCGCCATAACTAGCGTGTTGAATATCTGTAATGACTTTCCTGGCTGATATGCAAAAACTCTTTTGCTTTCTCTTATTACTTTTGATCCATTTGTACCATCAACATTCAATGAAACTGTAGAAGCATTTGTGTCAAAGGATGTATTGGCACCAGAAGTTAAATCTTCGCTAAACTTCCCATTGTCCTCATAACGATTGTATGAGTCAAAAAGTGTGAGTGGTGAAGACTGTCTCGCTCGACCAAACGCATCAACGGCAGTACCAGTTGGATTGCCTCCAGAAACTGGACTGCCATCGACATCTGCAAGCATAACAACTTCAAAGAGTGTTTTATTGTCTTGCAGATATTGGTTTGTATCTTTACGAAACTGTGCCATAGATTATTCTGACTTGCTCGCTTTCTTCATTTTAGGATCGACATCAATATCACCGTCATCTTCTTCTGCATCATCGCCGTCATCATCACACTCGCATTCTTCGCAACCACACTCTTCGCATTTTTCTTCGAAAAGATTTGACACAAACTCAGCATATGCTTCTTCATCATTCATCATTTCATCAAGCATCTTTCTTTCATCTTCAGATGCTTCTTCGTAGAATTCTTGCATTGCTTCATCAATCATTGAAACGAGTTTGCTAGGAGAAGATTCTTCGAGTGTGTTTAAAACGTATTCGATTTGATCTTCAGAGAGTTCAGTAGAGGAGAGAACAGATGCGATGTCGGCAACTGAATAATAACCTTCGTATACTTCTTCGTCTTCGCCAGGAGCGTAGCCTTTTTTCTTTCTCGATGCCATCTTAGCTTTATCTTGAATAGCATCGTGTTCTTTTTTACCAGGAGCATCAGTAACTTTAACATTCTCGGTGTGCTTATCAGCAAAGTCTTGTTCGTCTCCGCTTCTAGCTTTATATTTTTCCAATATATTTTTTAAGTTAGACATTACTCAGCTTCCTCTGTCTCTGGGTTAAAAATTTGTTGTGCAATCTCTTCTTTCTTTTGTGCAAGAGCCGCGTCAATTTTTGGCTCGATTGCCGCCGAGAATGCTTTAACTGCCGCGACAGGCTTATCACTTACTGTCGCACTAATAAAATCTGTTACGTCATCGTTCATTTTTCTTCTCCATCACTAGGCACTAATTTATAAACTGGCGCAGTTTGAGGTGTCTCAGTATTCTGATCATCTCGATCATCTCTTTCTTTACTGTCGCCGCCAAAATCCATATCATCTTCACTGTATCTTTGATCATTTTTTTCTGCTTGAATTTCTTTGTCAATCATTTTCATATCATTTTCAGTTTGCTGAAGTATGAACTTTCTGACATAATCATGTGAATAATATTTACCAACATATTCATCCATGTCTCGCATCAATGCAACTCTATCTCGCATGATCTCCATTGATTTGAGTTCTTCGAAATAGTTATCAATTGCATATTTATACTCGATTTCATTCTTCCATTCGCGCCACTCTTCTGGTGTGCAGATGCCTTTTAGAATGAGTTGTCTTTCAAGCACTGAAGTGAATAACTCACTAAACTTATTTCTTATTCTTGTAATAAATTTAGAAAACTTTACTTCATCTCTACTAATTTCTGTTGCTCTACCGAGCGTAAATGTTGAATCGGGCTGTAATCTTGTTGACGGAACATTCAAAGACTTGTATAATAGATTCTGGAAGTATACAATATCTTCAATATCACCTAAGTTTTGACCACCTGGAAGTGTCGTGATTTCTGTTCCTCTGCCACCTTCTCTTCTAGGTAGCCAGAAGTCTTCGAGCATTGTCATGAATTTACGATCATCACGAATTTCTCCAGTAGATGAATCATACACGACTTTGTTCTTAAACTTTGTCATTAAGTCTGCCAAGTATTGTTCTGCTTTCGCTTTTGGCAAACCACCGACATCAACATAAAAAATTCTGCGCTCTGGCGCTCTTGAAATACGATAGATTACAAGAGAGTCTTCCATCGAACGCAATTGATTTAGCGGTCTAATTGACTTGTGTAGATAAGACAATATTAAATTATTATCTGCGTTTTGATATCCGCTCGTACAATATACGACAGAATCTTTCGCAATCTTAATACCTTCAGTAGATTGTCCTGCGGATGAACCGTAAGTATTTACTACTGAACCTGAACGCTTTAAAAACCCAGCTGGATTATAAAGATAATATTCGCCAACTGTTTTCTCAATTGTTACACCTTCTTTGTTTTTTTCTTTCTTTACTTCTTTTATTTTCTTGATGTTTCGTGGATCAACGTAACGAATCTCGATGATGCCATTTTTAGGCTTAGACTCATCGATTATTACATGGTAATATAATCTACCATCAACGTACCAGCGTTTGAAAATTTCATAGCTGTAACGATTGAATTCCAGCAGATTCAACACCTGCTGGAATTCTTCATCAATTTTTTTCTTGATACCTGCCGAAACACTCAAATCATCTAGCAGAATAGATATAGTCTCTTCTTCGCTATCTTCAACAATTGCCTCGTTGACAATATCAGATATTGCCAAATCGATGACGGGATCAAGTGAAATTGCTCTATACTTGTTAACAAGCTCCGCCTCAGTGCGAACTGAGCCGTCTAGATCAACATACGTGCCATAAACTCCACCTGCCGTTACGACAAGTGAACCGTCATCGTTAGAAGGAGGAGCGAAAGATACTATTTTCTTCTCTTCGCGCTCCTCTCTCTTACGAGTTATTTCAAAACCAAATAAATCCATAAAGTAAACTCCTGTTTAGTAACTGATATTATTTATCAGTCTTATACAACAGGTAGCATGTAATCAAATGCCCATGTAACTGTAAACGTGGCAATTGTATCAGTTGTATTCCAATCAAGATCCAATGTACCTACATCAGTTGGCCAAATACCCACTAAGAAGTGATTATGGATTGGTGATGCAGATCGTTTTCCATAAAGCTGTACTATGCCTATGCCCTTGTACTGTGAAGGAGTTTCGCCTCTCAGGTTAGGTTCGCCTGAGTTGATTTTCTCCGACCATGACTCAAGATGTTTTCTCAGAGCCATATCTTCAGTACAAAGAACAGTTGTGGTCCATTCAGCATAAGTTCTGTCGCCAGCAAGTTTGATTTTACGACCAAAGTAAGGCGCCTCAACAACGCCAACAGTCTGTGCAGGTACCGAAGTAGCCTGCACAACAACTCTTGAATCAAAACCATGGGGACCTGCTAAGATTACGCTGAAAAGTGACGGCCGATAACCGTCACTTGCAAATGCGCCTTTAAATTCTTCTATTGAAAAAGCCATTTAAATTTCTCCTACTTGTTAGAGTTTGTTGTATTTATACTATTTATTAGAAATTACCGATAACTTCGGAGAATTCTACACCAGTTCTAACAGCGATGAAATTCAACTGAATGAAGTTGATTGAACGTGCAGGCTTGATGTAGATATCACCAACAAACTCGTTACGATCAATTACTTCAGGTGTGTTGTTTGTTTCATCACACACTACTGCGAAATCGTATACACCACGGCCTGCTTTTACTTCACGCAGGAATGGCTCTACTGTATTCACGAACTGCGCTCTGGTGAATTCATCGTTGAATTCAAAGAGGCTGTACTTAGCCGCAGTAGCAATGGCTTTCTCAAGAACAATAAACAATCTTCGAACGTTGATTCGGTCGAATGCAGAAGGCTTCTTCAAGCCAGTCTTGTCACCGAACAGAATAACGCCTTCACCCTTGAAGCGAACTACAGGGTTAACGCCATTCTTGTAGAGCAAATCGCGCTCTGCTTTCTTGGGATTCCAAGCAAGTTTAACAACATTCTTAATCTGACCACGGTTGAAGCCAGCAGGTGACCACCAAGGATCACGCTCATCGTCTGTACGTACACAAAGACCAGCGATATCGCCGTTGAGAGGTACCCAACGATACAAATCACCGTACTTGTCGTAGGTGTACTTGTAGCCGCTGTCGATTACAACGTAAGAAGAAGAAGACAGAGAGTTTCTGAAAGCTACAACATCAAGTTCTTCATCGCCGCCAGCGTTATTTACAACGTCAGCTTTCTCAGGTGAAGTGAAGAGTACACAATCTTTACGATGCTCAACGATATTATCAATCAACCACTGAGTCATTTGAGTGCCGTTCGTGCCGTCACGAGACTTACCGTTCAGAACGAGAGAGATATCGATCTCTTCAGAATCTCTGAATACAGTGTATGCATCGATCAAGTTCGCGAAAGGAGTAGAACTCTCACCAGAGAGATCACGACCACCAACAAATGACTTGCTGTAAGGAACATTCGCGGCCGTGCCTGCGGCTACAAGATCAGTTGCTTCTGCTTCTGTCAGACCAGAAACATTACCACCGCCGTACCAGATGAAGTTAGAAGACTGATTCAATACGTCTTTAACATACTTGGTGCCGCCATCTTCGCCTTTGCCGTCAGTTGCGCGTGAAAGCTGTTGCCATACTTCAAGAATAGTGCCAGGAGTACCCGTGACAACACCGTCTTCGTCTACAACAACTACGTGCATTTCGTCATTAACAGCAGAATTTTTAATCGCTTGATAGTTCGACTGACCAGGAGCGCCTTCTACAAGATCCCAATACTGCCACTTTCTACCGATAGTAGAAGTAGTGGTAAATGCTGTACCAAGTGTATATCTTTCAGTGAAAGAAAGTGTTACAGTTGAATCAGCGCCATCTGAAGCTGGCGTGCCGATTGCACTAATTTCAAGATAAACTTTACCAATTGAACTGTTACCAGCTTCAACGATATCGCCTACAGAAAATTGTGTTGTGAATTCAGTACAAACAGCTTGCGTGTCTTCTGAGGTTGCTACGGCACCACCGCCGCCCGCCACAGTAAGTGTTGCTGTGTTAGATCCAATTGAGAAAGCAAGTGAAGGAATTTCAATGTCTGCTTTGCTCAGAGAAGGAATCAAATCGCCATTGGCATATGTTGCAGTATCTTCAAGAGTAGCCATAGAAATTGACTGCTCAAATGCAGTTGTAGTACCACAAACAGATACTTTCAAAGAGTTACCGATTGCGCCAGGATAACGTGCAATGAACTGTACGTCTGATTCAAAACCGGCTCCAGCACTTTCGTAATCATCTTCGTTTGTTACAACGTGATTTGTAAGATTTGCAAAGCCAGAGTTGGCAATTGCGCTAAATTGAAGTTCAGGATCGAAAATCTGAATTTCACGAGAACCAGTGACAGTAGCACCATCAGCGATTGTCATTACTACTACAGTGTTCGAAACATTTTCTGTAACTGTATCTACAGTAGCGCCAGCAGGTATGCCGTCACCGAAGATGACATCGCCTGAAGCAAGACCGAGACTAATAGATTCGATAGTAAGTGTAGTATTGCCAGTTTCCAAGATAGCTGTCGCTTTTACGTGATCGCCAGCTTTTGCGTCTTGGTGGGCTCGGCTAACATACAAACTATTACCGTATGAAAGAAAAGATTGTGCAGTGAACCAAGTCTCTGCGTTTAGATTTGTAGGCTTGCCGTAACGTGCTACGAGTTCATCTTCGTTGGTGACGAGGGTTTCTGTGTTACAAGGTCCCCATCTAAAAACACCGCCAATTGCTCCGTCGGTAGTCGCTACCGCAGGAATAACTGTTGTCAAATCGATCTCAGTTACATTTACGCCTGGGCTTAATTGAAAAGGCATGTTAACTCTCCTATATTGATATATTGGTTGTTCAACTACTATTATTTATAATTTTTTCATTTTTAGAAATTCACATTTTTCCATCCATCATGATCAACAGATAGAAAACTGTCGCCTTTAGTTGAAACAACAGGATTTTCTTCATAGTGATCAGTACCAGTGTCTATAATTCCAAAAGGAACAAGTTCCTCCATCATTCTGTCTTCACTGATCTCTTTCAGTTGACTTACAGTATTTATATCAGTTAGTTCTTTAAAAAATTTCTGATTACTTAACCAACCAAAGAGAACAAGACCCATAACAAGATCATCATGATTTCCAGGTTCAGCTTCCCACGATGTTCCTTTCTTGCTGAACGTAGAAAATTCTCTTATAGTTTCAAAGTCATTGATGATTAATTGATTCTGTTCTACTAGTAATTTTATCATAGAACAGCCAATAGACTTGACTGACTTTGTTGTTCTAATTCCAAGATCAGCTTTTCCTGCAAATCCAGCCATACCTGAAATTAGTCTTTTGCCGCCTCTGCCTGAATTTTCAGTCAAAAGCATATTCTCATACTCTAATTCTTCGAATAATATACTACCAACTTGCTCGCCTATGTCATTCACTTCAACCATGATTGCCGCTTCATTATAATATTTTGCTGTTCGCATAATCACAGTGGCATAATCTACAGGCGTAATCATATTATTTCTATATGTACAAACTTGATTGTAAGGCATTTTTGATGTATCGATTACATGAAATGCAGAATAATCTAAACCCTTACCACGCGATACGTCTACCATGATTACATAGTTACGTGTTGGATCTGGCTCTTCATAAATTGTAATGCTGTCTACAGTTTTCACTGGTTCTTTATATACGAGTTGCTTGAGTTTCCAACCAGAGATGAGTGTACCAGATGAGCCAAGAAATTCACATTCCATTTCCTGTGCGAACTTTTCAGTGTCAAAGTCCATCGCGGCGAGCGTTTCTTGTCTCCATGCCTCGTCTCGACCAGGAACATCATGCCACAATACTTGCACAAACTGATATCCATTTTTACCAGATTTTGCTCCTTCACATGTTTTGTAGAAGTGATTCAATCCATTCGGAGTAGATGTGAGTAGAATTTTTGTTGTGGTACCAGATGAAATAGTAGGAAATACTGAAGCAAAGAACTCATCCCAGTTTTCTACGAACGCTGTCTCATCGATGTAAAGGAATGATACAGACTTACCACGAATGGCAGATGATGATGTCGCGGCTGCAATAATCTTACAGCCATTCTCAAATTCGACAGAGCCTTTGTTCCATTCTACGACTCCTTGTTGCATCCACTTCGGAAGTGCCTCGTAAGCCGTTTTAATGCGGTCGAGAATTTCCCGGGCAGCGTCTCCTTTATTTGCAAGAAGAGCAACAAGTTTGTGATCATTAAACAAAACATAATGAAGGATAAGGCATACAGCAGTCGTTGTTTTACCAGCCTGACGCGATGTAACGACACATGTTCTCCTATTTTCTGTTGTCTTTCTAATAATTTCTTTTTGATAATCATAACAAGTAATGGGAATCAAACCATGATCTACGTGTACAATTTGAATATATTTTTCTGAGAAATAAATTGGATCTTTAGCACACTTGATGAACTCTTGGACCATCTCTTGAGTCCAATCAATCTGTACACCTTTTCTTTTGAGGTTTATATTGCCAAGATATGATTTATAATTTTCAATATCATTTATCATTTTTCGTATCCAAATTTTTCAAAATCTTCATTTGCAAATTCAATTATTTTTTCTCTTCTCGACTCATTATACATATCTTTCCATTTAGGTGTTGGCTTATTATTAATAGCCGTCATGTTTTCATGTCTTAATGGAAATTTTACATCGGATTTATAAAAAGGTAATTTTTTTAAATCGTCTTCTAATGATTCTAAATGCAACACATGATAACTTTTTTCGTCACTCATATAATCCGTTTGCGAAGACCATAACATAGAAGTATGATTATTTTCAATGGAATTTAAAAAATCTAAAAATTGATCAAAGTTATAACTAATCGAATAACCAGGTAAATCTATTTTCTCACCTCTCTGTTGTAATTCACGAATTATTTTTCTTGTGAAAAAATACATGCTCACTGCTCGCTCGTACGGATCTCTAACAGAAGCAATTTTTATAAAATCTTCTTTGCCTTTTGGCGCGACACGATTGTGCTTTATTCTGCCCTGTTTGCCTGAAATAAAGCTAAGAGGAGAAACGGAATAGTAACCATTATAATTTTTTCTAAAATAATTATCTAAAGACACGGATCCTGTTTTAGGAATATCATAATATACAAACTTATATTCATCCGATACTATCATTCTTCGTCTCTGTTCATTAGTTTAAGTAACTCACTCGTTGAACCCACAAACAAATTATTATTGGTGACTGTCTTATCGGCCTCTTTCACATCGTCTTTCTGTAGCTTCTGTTTTTTCTCATGCATGTCAAGCAAGTCTTTATTTAGCTCGCCCATTGTTTTGATTAGTCCAGCCAGAACTTCATATGACCTAGGATGTTGTGACTGATCAGCGATTGCAGATAGTTCATCAATTGCGCCGTGTCCTTTTTCAATCAGATCATACATGTTCTGTCGAACGTATTTTGAATCTGTATCGATCTCGTTTTTCGACTGTAAGCTCGGCCTATAAGTTGTAGGTAGTGGCTTTTTGTCATCATCGATATCAATTGGATTCAAATCTAAAATATCATTCACTTGTTTCTCTTTCATGTTATTCCCCATTTACTAATGGACCGCTCTTCGTTATTTGTCCAGGAGCAACACCAATCTTTGAAACTGGTGTCACATTTCCAACAGCATCGTCAATGTCAGTGAACAATGATGCATCATACAATTGCGTGTTTGCCAGTTTAATAACTTCAGATTTCTTATTGGGTCCAAAGAAGAAGCCTTTCATTGTAAAGTCTACAGTCCAGATCAATGCTCTTCTCTCTTCAAATGATCCTTCATAAACATCGTCTTGTGCTACGCTACCTAATACAAGAGGCACATCAAGAGTGATGTCTGGATCAGCGACAAGTTGAACTGTTGTTGTCCATTCTGGTGTAAAGTACGGCAGAATCTGCTCGATTATTTTAGTGCCGTCTGTCGTGTTCTTTACAAATATTGAAAGTGAAAACTGAATATCGTAAGGCACTGGATTATATTGATACTTCATCTTATCTTGATCAGTTGGAATTGGCGTTCTTACGAATTTATTAATCGTAGAAAGTTTTCTCTCAGGTGCATAGTTAAATCCAGTGATCTCAAATCCCATTCGAGGTAGAACAGTCGCAAATGGCTGTGTCATTGGATCGTCAGCATTCAGACCGTTAATTCTAGCCAGAAATTTTTCTCTAGGACCATATGACAGAGGCACTTTAAATGATTGCTTAACTGCACCGTTTTCATCTTCTCTATTCACCCATATATTATTGAACAATGTGCCGAATAGTATCACATATTTTCGAAGTGTTCCGTGATAAAAAGTTTGACCGAACATTAGATATTACCCTCACTGAATGGATCGATCTCAGTAAAATCGATAAATGAATCTTGAGCATCATATTGATCATTATCAGCGAATGGGTCGTTGCTCATATCATATGACTGTGAAATATTATTTGCTCTGCCTGTGTCTGGATTAATTATAATATCACCATTTGCATATGTGTCTGCATTGTTACCGATTGCTACGTTTGTCGAATAGAGTTCTTCAAGTTCATCAATCTGAGGTACACCAGTGTTCAAATCTTCGTTGCTGTACTCGAAGATTTCACAGCGCAAATCGTAGGTCTGTAATGATCCCATCTGATAGAAGATAGCTTCATGCTCAACAAATTTGATCACATAAACTTTCTGTGTGAGTGGGAAGTAAATCAGATCACCTTCTCTCGGTCGAGTGTTGACTTCTTCAGCGCCGATTGTGTTGTTATATACCCTCTGCGAAAGTGTGAACGTAATTTCATCTCGAATCTGTATATTGAATCTCGATAGGAAGTCACCTTCGCCTTCGAAGCCCTCGACATTCTTGATATACATCTCAATCAAATATGCTGTATTATAAGAAGAGAGGGCATCTTCATTGAAAACTTCATCTTTCGCTTCAATCTTTCTAGGACAATAATACAGGTCATGGCCGTATATGCGAATTGATTCGATAATCAAATTTTCTACTAGAGTCTGCTCTGCATAACTCTCAAAATTATTGAAAAAAACATTAGTTGTCACTTGACATCCTCTCTTTGTTTAGATATAATATCATTAACCGATCATATCCATTACAGGAAGACTATAGTTAGTGATCATCTCTTCTTCTAAACGCTTGATCTCTGTATCGGCATCATCGTACAACTTGTTGCCGTTAAATGTAATTCCACCTGGAAGTTGCATTCCTTCGAACTTAGATAAGTTTGATCCCCATTGACGTTTGATCAATTGTGATGTATAATGTTGTAACCAACGGTCAGCCCATACATCTGTGTACGTGTTTGGATCAACGACTTCATATGCTTCAACAAGGAGATACTCGCCTACTTGGAAGTGCTGTTTAGTTTTGTCAATGTGTAGTCTGTTTCTGTGTCGATTGTATCGTATAGGAGTTTTGCCTACAAGAATTTCTTGAACTAAACCTAGATGCTGAAGTGTCATAGTGAAGTTGATTAGTCCAACATTAGTGAGTGTGTAAAGATCGTTCAATGCAATTTGGTATCGGATGTTAAAAAGATCGCCTGCAGATGTTGCTGGATCACCTAGTTCGAAAACACGAACTACGCCCATGATGTTTTCAGGCAAGTCTATATATTGATTAGAGATATTATCATTTGTCAGAGTGTGCTTATAGTAAATTTTTTCTGTACCGTCAAAATGATAATCCCAGTAGAAACGAAGTGCTTGATCGATCCGATCTTCGACTTGATCATCGTCAACGTTGATTTCAATCACTGGTTTGCCTAACGCTCTGAGGCAATATTCTTTAAATTCTGAGCGAGTTGATGGCACTGCCATTTTTGTACTCCATTGTAGATGTTATAAAGTTATTTATAAAATGAGGTTATTATGCTTACAGTTGCTATCGTAGATACCCTTGGTCTCTGTTATGACGGCTCAACACTTACAAAACGCGGTCTCGGTGGTTCTGAGTCTGCCGTCATTCTTATGTCTAGAGAGTTGTCAAAACTCGGATTTGACACATATGTGTTCAATGACTGTACAAGTGACGATGCTTCGCCAGGTATTTATGATAATGTAAAATATGAGCCTCTTTCAAACATTGAGAATTATAAACGCTTCGATGTATTTATAGCATCCAGATCAGTAGTATCTTTTGCGCCGAATGAAATCAAAGAAAGATTTAAATGGTCAAGTGAACTGCCAAACCTTGAGAGAGTCGCGTTAGCATCTAGGCACAGAGTACTTTGGATGCATGATACATTCTGCGATGGTGATGATCTTATTGAAGACTTCGTGTTGCAAGGAAGAATTCATGAGATATTCACGCTGTCTGATTGGCACACATCATATGTAACGAACTGTGATCACGGTAAACGTAGAAACTATGAGATACTGAAACGACATGTATTTCAGACGCGCAATGGTATCCAATTGTATCACGACTTCGTAGATGTGTCAAAGAAAGATCCAAATCTTTTTGTATATAATGCTTCAGTTACAAAGGGTATGATTCCTCTCGTAGAGAAAGTATGGCCTCTCGTGAAAGAAAAATTACCAGACGCTCGTTTGAAAGTCATCGGTGGTTATTATCGCTTTCGAACATCGCATGGACCAGATGAGCAAGAATTGAGATGGCGTGAGATGGTTGATGATCCTACTCATGCTTTCAATGATATCGAGTTCACTGGTATTATTTCTCAGAAAGAAATTGCAGACATATTAGCAGAATCATCCTTCATGATATATCCATCTGCGTTTCCAGAGACGTTTGGCATCTCCACGCTTGAGTCGCTTGCGTATAATACACCACTGATTACATGTAAGTTCGGCGCTCTCGAAGAGACTGCAATTGATCTTGCTTGTTATAAGATACCATATCCTGTAGAGAAGAACTGGTCACTGCCGTGGCTGAATGAAGATGAGCAGTGTCGAATCTTTGCAGACGCGGTAATCAAAGCATATAATACACCTTATCTCCATCAACAAAAAATGTATGCGTGTAATCAAGTTAAAGATATTTGCACATGGGATACTGTGGCACTGCAATGGAAACAGCATTTCTACAAACTATTAGGCGAGTTCTTACCGATCGAAGAATATCATCGAGTAACAGATATTAATAATCGAGTGCATAAAGTATTCGGTCGTAGATACCATAACTACGAAGAATCATCAGTAAGAAAGCAAACAGAAAAGTCAATTGTAATCATCACGACAGTGTATAACGCAGAGAACTATATTGACAAATGTATTCGTTCTGTTGCCGCACAAGATTATGACAATTATCGAATGATTATTATTAATGATGCATCAACTGATCGAACTGCCGAGGTGATTGAAAATACAATCGCTGAAACTGGACTCGAAAACGGTGAAGAAAGAGATGACATTCGCAGAATTTTTGAGGTCATTACTCGTGATCAAAATATGGGAGCAGTCTGTAATCAAATTTCAACGATCAAATCTAGATGTTATTCGGATGATATTGTAATGATTCTGGATGGCGATGATTGGCTAGTCAATAATCCAAACATCTTCAATATGTATAATAATATGTATCATGAAGGCGCTGAATATACTTATGGAAGTTGTTGGTCACTCGTTGATAATATACCTCTGATTGCACAGCCTTATCCACCAGAAGTAAAAGCAAATAAATCATATCGTGATCACAAGTTTAACTGGAACTTTCCCTATCCTCATCTGAGAACGTTTGTTGGTCGTCTTGCATTAAACTTAGATGAATCACTGTTTAAAGACGCATACGGCGAGTGGTATCGTGCAGGTGGAGACGTTGCGACATTCTACAACATAATAGAGCAGGCTGATCCAGATAAGATTGTTTGCGTGTCAGATATTGTGTACATGTATAATGATACTAATCCTATTAACGATTATAAGGTGAATGGCGATCAGCAGACTGATACTGCTAACTTTATTTTAAAAAAAAGTGAAAAGACTATGAAGAAGATTTTGATTGCTATACCGACAGCAAAGTATATTGAACCAGAAACAATGAAATCTATCTATGATCTTGAGGTGCCAGAAGGATACGAGACTGAGTTTCAATTCTTCTATGGATACAACATCGATCAAGTTCGTAATCTAATTGCACACTGGGTAGTGAATGGCTATGATTATCTTTTCTCGGTAGACAGCGATATTATTTTTGAAACAGATACGCTGAAGAAAATGCTGGCACATGATGTCGATTATGTCTCTGGCATTTATCGACAGAGACTACCGACACAGACATTGGAAGTATATGATCTCAGTCAGAAAAACATACCAATTGAAAATATTCCAGATAAGTCACTGATTGAAATAGGCGGCAGTGGTTTTGGTTGTGTTTTAGTTAAGAGAGAAGTATTTCTGAGCGTGGGCTATCCTTACTTTGTATATCACAGCGCATTGAATCATGCTGATACATTCAGTGAAGATATGGACTTCTGTAAAAAGGCGAGAGAAAAAGGCCACAAACTACACTGTGATACTACTATAATCTGTGGCCACAAAGGAACGTCAGTGTATGAGGTTACCAGAAATTAGAGAATCTAGGTGGCTCAACTTGTTGCATTCTGCTTCTCAATTTATGAATAGAATTTTTTCGAGTTCTTTGAATGTGTCTTATTAAGTTAGACCTTAGATTGTTATTGCTTATATTCTGAACATAAGGTCTAAGCAAATCGAAATCGTAAGCAAGTAACTCATTCAGTTTGAGTTCTTTTTTATACAATAGTCTGACGTAATTCACCACGGATGCATCTTTGCTATCTATACCATACTTCAAACAATTATAAGGATTCATTGTTGTAGTGAATAGTATATCTGTTGTGAAGTTCATTTTTCTAGGCATATATCCTAACGTGATTTTAGAAAGAACACCTTTGTTTTTAGTGGGATAAAAATCAAACTTTTTGTAATTAATAATGAATAATGATAGATCAATTCTACCCGCTATGTCATAATCTATCTGTTCATAGTCAGAATGATATCTGTTATTCTTAGAAAAAACTGCTTCTCTGCTCACTACCATTGGATATTTTTCTATCTCGACGGGAATGTCATCAGATTTTATATTTAAGACAATTCCTTCAGATACAGCAAGAACAGGCTTTTTTATTTTTTTAGAATAATTGAAAGCATAGAATAGTGTTTTGTTTTTCGCAATAACATTGATAACATGATAGTTCCAGTCTGGCATATTTTTTTTAATTGAAGACACGGTCATGTCAACCAAGCCATCTCCATAATTGAATATTAGAATATCAATCATTGACTAGAGATTCCATTTGTACTTTAGTTGTCGCGACATGTGGGTAATCCATATAATACTCAAAATACTCATTGATTTCCACTGCAATGTCGCTGAACTTAGAAAGCATACCGCTTGCTTTAGATGAGAATAATTTTTTCAATCTTGTTTCATACGTGTCGTTTTCACCGTAGTGTCCAAACTCTTTTACGATGATATTATCATATAAATGAGTGTACGTATAAACTCGATCTTCAACCTCTTTATCAAAAAGAAATACAGATTTTCCTTTCAGCGCGGATATCAAACCCATCTCTGAGTTTTTGCCGACCGCTACTACTTTAGCTTTTTCCATCACTTCATGTCCAGAGAACTTACTTGAAATTACTCTGTCTCTACCGTACCGCTTTGTGACTTTCGTTTCTAATACTTCTGGTGTCAGAGGATGAAATTTAATCATCGCATTGTTTTCTTCAACGAATTTATCTACCTTGTCAAGATCAACAATGTCATCATAGATATTATTTCCTGGAAGAAATACTACCGCGTCTAGATTGGTGTCATCAAATTTTCTTCTTATTTTTCTCAAAGAATATTTGTCAACGTTATGTTCTAGAAGGTGATTGTATATTTTAATTCCTCTGTCATTTATTTCTGTGTTCTGAATGACATGATCGATTAGTTCGGAACTGTGTCTCGCAGAAGCGCATCTCAACATAATAAACGTTGAAAGAACGTCAGTGTAAGTATAACCATGAACTTTAGGATAGTCTCTCATATCATACCATACATCGTATTCGACATTTGTTTGATATGGACCATTTTTAGGTATTTGAGATACGATATCTTTCAATTGCTGAGAGATATCGCATTGGGGAATATTACCAGATTTGAAAAAGTGAGACGATGCTACGCCGAAATTATCGTCAAGTGACATTTTACTCAGAGTCATTATCTACCTCACCATTTTCCAATTGTGTAATTTTATCAGTCAATTCTTCAATTTTGTATTCGAGCGTTTCAATAATATCTTCAAGTTCTTCACATCTTTCGGCGCTTTCTTTAAAATGCTCTACGCAAATATCTAGTACACTTTCAAGTCTTCTTTCAAGCGAATCAAAATCTTTTTTATTGACGAAAGTTTCTAGTCTTTCTAATATATCCATGATCTACTCCATTATAAAATTAGATACTTTTATTTATCAAAGCTCCCATTCATTAGTTGTAGTATTATATGTCTGTTGCTTATCAGTGTCTATCACGGTATCAAAGATAGTGTTTGTAATTCTAGAAGTATCGACACCAGTTACTGTTTCGGTGGCTCTACTTGTTCCTCTAGAAGTCAGCGTATCATTTGTAATAGCAGTATTTCTTGATGTTAAGAATGCTGTATTTCTTGATGTGCCTCTGGACGTAAGTGTATTTCTTGATGTGCCTCTGGACGTAAGTGTATCTTTAGAGGTTGTCATGATTGTTTGTGCAAACGTTTGAAACACAGTATTAAAGGTTGTAGTTCTAGATACTGTTGTCTGTGTCGGATTAGTCGTGTTGTAAATTGTATTTGTTGCAACAAAAAATGCAGTATTAAAAACAGTCAAATTCGTGACATTTGTATTTTCTTGGAACGTAGTGTTATTAGACTTTGTTGTCTGAGTAGTTTTATTTGTGTTGAACGTAGTAGTTGTATCTGCTAGATATGACGTATTAAATACCGTGCTTGTTGTAACAACCGTTTGCTCTTGGAATGTTGTATTTCTGGATGTCAGCGTATTAAACGAGGTATTAAAGGCAGTTGACGTATTAAATGTGGTTGTTTTGGACGTCTGCGTATTAAATGCAGTATTAAATGCAGTCGTTGTATTAAACGTGGTCGTTTTGGACGTCTGTGTATTGAATGCAGTTGATCTAGAAGTTGCTGTGTCTCTTGATGTTCCTCTAGAAGTTAACGTGGCGAATGTCGTGGTATACGCAGTCGTTGTATTGAACGTAGTTGTTTTTGACGTTTGAGTATTAAATGCAGTTGATCTAGACGTTGCCGTATTTTTGGTAGTGTTCTTACTTGTCAAAGTATTGAACGATGTCACAAACGTAGTTGTTGTTTGAAATGCAGTTGATCTAGACGTTGCCGTATCGGTTTGTTTGCTCGTATTAAACGTAGTATTATATTGTGTTGCGAACGTAGTCACTGTATTAAACGTGGTCGTTCTAGACGTTGCCGTATCTTTATTAGTACTCTTAGTTGTATTTGCCTGAAAAGAAGTAGTAGTATTGTACGATGTTAACGTCAATGTTAAGATAGTAGTAAGATCCGAGAATGTTGTGGTTATTGTTTCGTCGGTTTGCTTACTTGTGTTTTTACTATAGTTTGTCTGCTTACTTGTATTTCTCGACTTAGCAGTCAAGAAGGTAGTGTTAAAGGTTGTTGCAGTGTTGTAAGTAGTTGTAGTATTTTTTGACACAGGCACAAGAGTGTTTTTCTGTGTTTGAAAAACTGTTGATGTCTGCGTACTTTTAACTGTATTCTGCGATTTTGCGGTCAGGAACGTAGTACTAACCTGTTTCTGTGTTTCAAACACCGTTTGATACTGTGTTACGTAAGTGGTATCAATTTGTCCATAGTCGTAGAAAGTTTGCTTGGTTGTCACGAAAGTAGTCGATGTATTTTTACTTGTTTGCCTAAATGTGTTTTTAAGTCCAATTATTGTATTGTAAGTAGTCAATGTATTTCTAGAAGTATTGTAGTTGGTATCTTTCTGTGCGCCTACATTCGTTTGCTTCGTTGTTGATCTCGAAGTAGCTCTAGTTGTATTCGCGGCCTTCAATGTCTGTTTACTAGTGTTCGCTTGAAAATTCGTGATATAGGTCGTTTGAGTAGCAGTCTGTCTGCTCGTATTTTTAAGCGTTTGTCTTGTAGACTGATATGAAGTCAACGTTGATCTAGATTCAGTCGTATTTTTACTAGTTGATCGGGAGGTGTTCGCTTGAAAATTGGTTATGTAAGTAGTGGATACCTGATATACAGTTACAAAAGTAGTACTTGTTTGATATGTTGTATTTCTACTCGTAATCTCACTAAATGTAGTTGACGTATTTGTCTGTTTGCTTGTTCCTGTTTCACGCGACTTCGCAGTTAGGTACGTAGTATTAAACGTAGTCAACGTATTAAACGTGGTCGTTCTAGACGTTGCTGTATCTTTAGTCGTATTATAATTAGTCAGCTTTGACGTATTGAATGTTGTTGTCGTCTGAGTATTAAACGTGGTTGTCCTGCTTGTATCAGTCGATTTAGTAGTATTCTTACTCGTTAAAGTATTGAACGATGTCACAAACGTAGTCAACGTATTAAACGTGGTTGTTCTGGACGTTAACGTATCAAACGTGGTTGTTTTACTTGTGGCAGTGTCTCTTGATGTACCTCTAGAAGTCAGAGTATTGAATGAGGTATTAAAGGCAGTTGACGTATTAAATGTGGTTGTTCTGGACGTCAAAGTATCAAACGTGGTTGTTTTACTTGTGGCAGTGTCTCTTGATGTACCTCTAGAAGTGAGAGTATCAAAAGTTGTTGTTCTGCTTGTGGCAGTGTCTCTTGATGTTCCTCTAGAAGTGAGAGTATTAAATGATGTTACAATTGTAGTATCAGCAATTATATCAAATACTGTTGTTCTATTAGTAGATTTTGTTTTTGTTGTCTGTGTTGCTTTGCTTGTATTGAACACAGTACTTGTGTCTGCAAGATAAGTTGTAAGAATCGTTGTCTCACCCACACCGACAACTGTAGTATTTCTGCTAGTCGAAGAAATATATGTTGTTTGTGTTTGTCTATTAGTGTTGAATACAGTATTCGTATTTGATTGATAGACAGTACTTCTTGATGTACTTTGAGTGAAGTTTGTGTTTTCTTGGAAATTAGTATCAAATACCGTTGTTGTATTGAAGGCAGTAACAAAAGAAGTTAATGTGTTGAACGCCGTATTAAATGCTGTTACAATAGTAGTGTCAAACGAAGTTAAGAATACAGTGGTCGTTTGCGTGTTGAACGAAGTTATAAATGCAGTTGTTGTTTCAAATACCGATCCAGTTTGAAACGTAGTTGTTGTGTCAATATTAGTTGAATAAGAAGTAATAACGGTAGTATCTCTTCTCTTGCCGTGCATGTTAGAAAGACTGATAGGACCACTAGGTATTCCTGCAAGCGCACGAACGTAACTTCTACCAAGACTGATCTCGGCAGTGGCTGAAGTACCAATCTCGATATTAATATCAGAGAGTGATATTGGATTTCCTGAAGTAGGTAATGCCATGTTAGAAAAATACTCCGTGAGTTATTCTTTTATTTATTGTTTTTTAAATCGTCAATTTCTTTTTGCAATAATTTAATTGCCTCGATCAGGTAACCTGTTAAGTTACCGTATGCCACGGATTTATATTCGCCGTCAGACTTGACAAGCTCAGGTGCGATCTTTTCTAATTCTTGTGCAATTACACCACTACTCTGCTTGCCATCTTTGATAAACGAAGCGCCTCGCATTTCTAACACTTTTCTACCGTCAAGTGTCTGTATCTCACTCTTCAATCTTTCGTCAGAGAAACCAGTGATATCACCCGATACAGTTAGATCGCCAGTTGATGGATTAAAATAGAAGTTAGTAGTGGAAACTTTTGCTGTTACTGGTGAGCCACTGGCAGAAACAAACACTGGATAATGACTTGCGTTTGTTGCTGTATCATCAGATGCGTTAATAGTATCATTTGGTCCAGCAGAGCCTGTATAGCCTTGACTGCCTGTAAAGCCTTGACTGCCTGTAAAGCCTTGTGGACCACGCGAACCCGTGTAACCGATAACACCTTGATCACCTTTAGACCCAGTAAATCCTATAATGCCTTGATCGCCTTGCGAACCTGTGTAACCTATGAGTCCTTGTGATCCTGTAAATCCTATTGATCCAGTAAAACCAGTATCGCCTCTTGAACCTGTATAACCTCTTGAGCCAGAGAATCCTATGTCACCTTGATCACCTTTAGACCCAGTAAATCCTATAACGCCTTGATCGCCTTTACTGCCAGTAAATCCTGTTTCACCTTGAATGCCTTGGCTTCCTGTAAAGCCAACATCACCTTGATCACCTTTCGAGCCAGTAAATCCGACTGAGCCTGAGAAGCCAGTATCGCCTCTGCTACCAGTGAAACCTATGTCACCTTTATCACCAGTTCTAGCGAATGTAATGATAACATCTTCGCCGTTAGTAAATGCAGAAGCACTGCCTGAAACGAACGAACAGTTAACAACAAAATATCCTGTAGGTTCTGATATTGAAGAGATTGTAAATAGTGCAAAGTCGTCAGCATTTAGACGATTACTTACTCTAAAGTGTCCTTTGATGGTGCTTGTACTATCATCAATTGTTCTCAAGAATGTTTGTATATCAGTAGCATTATCATCAGTATCATCGATATACAATGCAGTTGCACTAGACAGTGTGCCATTATTAAACTTCAAAGTCCCTGTGCCAGGATCAGAGTTTAGTGTTGATGAACTGAACGTGTAATCGAAAGTGGCACCACCGAAGTTGCCATCAGGACCTTGAATACCTTGATCGCCTTTACTACCAGTGAAGCCCGTATCACCTTTACTACCAGTGAAGCCCGTATCACCTTTACTACCAGTGAAACCAGTCGCGCCATCTGATCCAGAAGAGCCAGTGTCGCCTTTACTACCAGTGAAGCCTCTTGAGCCAGTGAATCCAGTATCGCCACGGCTGCCTGTAAAACCACGGCTACCTGTAAAACCTATGTCACCTTGATCGCCCTGTGATCCTGTGAAACCAATATTGCCTTGATCACCTTTAGACCCTGTGAATCCAGTATCACCTTGAATGCCTTGTTCGCCCTGTGAGCCAGTGAATCCAGCAGAGCCAGTGAATCCTATAACACCTTGATCACCTTTAGACCCAGTGAATCCTATAACACCTTGATCACCTTTAGACCCAGTGAAACCTGTTTCGCCTTGATCACCTTGATCACCTTTAGAGCCAGTAAAACCAGTTGCGCCGTCTGATCCAGCAGAGCCTGTAAAACCTATAACACCTTGATCACCCTGTGATCCTGTAAAACCAATAACACCCTGGTCACCTTGCGAACCTGTGAAGCCTGTTGTTCCTTGATCACCTTGACTTCCTGTGAAGCCAATAGGACCTTGCACAGTAGAAGCAGACCCAGTGAAACCAGTATCACCTTGACTTCCTGTGAAGCCGATCGATCCTGTGAAACCTACGTCACCTTGACTTCCTGTAAAGCCAGTATCACCTTGAATGCCTTGACTTCCAGTAAAACCAGTATCACCTTGATCGCCTTTACTGCCTGTGAAACCTACGTCACCCTGACTTCCTGTAAAACCTGTTGGACCTGCGACTGTTGATGCAGAGCCAGTGAATCCAGTGTCGCCCTTATCACCAGTTCTAGCGAAAGATATAACAATATCTTCACTTGCTGAAAAAGACGTAGCTGATCCAGAAACGTAAGCACAGTTGACGACAAAATAACCAGAAGGCTCTGAGATGCTACTAATAGTGAATAGTGCAAAGTCATCTGGATTTGCTTTGTTTGCTACTCTGAAGTGACCTTTGATGCCGCTGTTGCTGTCATCAATCGTTCGTAGAAATGGTTGTATATCAGTTGAAGCATCATCCGCGTCATCGATATACATTGCTGTAGCACTTGAAAGAGTTGCATTATTAAACTTTAGATTGCCAACGCCTGGATCTGAGTTTGTAGTATTTGTATTGAAAGTATAATCGAAAGTAGCACCGCCGAAGTTACCGTCAGCACCTTTAGAGCCTGTGAAGCCAGATGAGCCTGTAAAACCTATGTCGCCTTGTGATCCAGTAAATCCTGAGACATAAGAGTTGTTTACCCATGACGTTCCGTTCCAAACAAACGTTTTACCGTTTGCACTGTACGTGTCATTAATTGACGGGTTTGATGGAAAGTCTAAGGCTGCCATTTGTACTCTCTATAATTATTATACAATTAGTATTTATTGAAACTCTAACTCGTTATCTTTCCTCTGATACCTTTAGAACTATCAAATTCAAGATAGACACCGTGTTGTCCATCTGAGATCGCGGCTTCTGTATATCCTACGATTAATAGTTTATCGCCTATTGCATTCACTGAAGTACCGAAATCGTTTGCGCCTGTTCCAATCTGGAATCGTTTCCAAGTTCCATCTGACGGATCAAGGATACCTAAGAATATATCAAGAAGACCAGTCGTGACTGCATTGTCTGCGAAGAAACCAGCAGTTTGACCTACGATTGCAATTCGACCATCTGGTAGAAGCGCACTATGATTACCGTTCTGAGAAACGAATTCAGTTGATTCAGAACCAGTCTGATATGCTGTTCCCCATACATCTGTTACATAGTTAAATTCAACTACACCGATATCTTGTCCGCCTTGGTTCGTAAATCCAGAGAATGCACCAGATGTAGTGAATGCTACTGCAAGTTTATTATTTCCTATATCATGAACACCAATACCGACATCATTAAAACCTGTACCAGTCTGATAGTAATCTGTCGTGTGTGTTGTCATATCATGAATAGCAAGGAAGATATCATAACCACCTAGATTCGTATGTGTAGGATCTCCAAGATCACCTGTTGATCTTCCTACAAATGCAATTTGACCATCTGCAAGTTCTGTGAGTGCATATACTTCTTCGTCTGAAGTTGATCCATTTTGAAAGTACATAAACATTCCAGTCGTTGGATTAATATGAAGTAATAAGTAATCATATACGCCAGATGCTCCAGTATGCAATCTTCCTATATCTCCAGAAGTCACGCCGACAGGAACAATCATACCGCCGCTGTGTTCAATGATATCGTAGCCAAATACGTTTCCATCGTCAGCACTTCCATCACCAACTGTTGCTACTTGATAGAAAGTAAAGATTTCGTTGGTGAAGGCGTAATCAACACCAGATGCCAACTGTTGCTTGTATTCATCGGAGTTTATATACATCTGAACATCATCTAGGTCAATTGATGCGGCCCAAAATTGGAATGTCCCGTTAGGACCAAATGAGCCATCGTATTCCTCAATTGTTGTGAAGATTTCAGAGGTTGCTGTTGTGCTTGTAGCAGTCAGACTACCAGTAGAGTCAGCAGGCGCACTGATAGATGATATAGTTGCTGAATTTAGAGATTCAGTTAGTGTGCTTGCTTCATACCACATTGCGGCACCTGGGTTACCGTTGATATGATAGTTGCCTGTGCCAAACTCTTGCTTCCATGATCTGAATAACATGCCATCAGAAGAACCGTACGAGTGACTGCTCTTGAATCCAACCGATACAATATTATCTTGTGTAGCATCATCAACTACACCATAAAGCATTTCTCTGCCCATGAATGAAATTGTATTCTGCCATTGCAGTGCGCCAGTCGAATCATATTGTACAATCAGGCCATTCTCAGCGCCCATCATTCCTCTGCCATCAGCAGTCGTTTCACCGACAACATGAATTCTTCGATTTGTTCCAGTGACCATATTCCAGTTTGGATTCGCATAGTTTTCACAAACAACTGCATGAAGTTTACAGGTGTCTAATGTTCTAGCCCAAGATTGTCCTACGTTATATACGAAAGAACCTAACGTCTCGTCTACTTGAACACTTAAAACGAAACCATCAGTCTCCTCTTCGCCGACAATCACATAATCAGCACCGTTACCTGATCCATCTGGATCATTTAAAAGACCAATATCATTCGCAGAACCGTTTGCGGATGCAGAGAAACCACCCAACCATTGAATCATTCTATTTGATGTACTGCCGATTTCTCCCATGCCATAACGAATCTTATTTGCTCCGTTGTCGCCTGCAAACAAGAATCTACCTTTTGTATCACCAGATACATCAGGTCGTAGTCTATTTACATTTAAATTTGCGCTAACATTGACTTCGTTGACACTACCATCGAGATCAATTGAGGTGAATAGTGTTGATGTGCCGCTCTTAATTGAAAGCACAACATATTCAGTATCACCGTCTAGAGTAACAACACATCCAGTTGCATCTTCTGAATTTGATGTGCCGTATGCATTACCCCATGTTAATGTGCCATCGGGAGCAAACTTCAATAGTATAGCATCTGTGCTTCCTTGGCCAATGTTTACTGTCGAACCACAGACGTAGATATTATCATTACTGTCAATTGCAATTTGATTTGCAATATCACTACCAGTTGATCCGCTATCAAATTTTCTTTGCCATACTTCTTCGAACTTATCATCGAATTTGTAAACAATGAAGAAACCTGTGTCATGTATACCGATAGCGTAGTAATTATTATTAGAATCGCGAACAACGTCTTTTAAATAAATTCCGTTCGAACCATCACGACAGTTTCTCAAGAAACCATGTACTTTAATATCTCTTTTTGTGACCAGTTCTGATTTTGTATAGCCAGACAGCCATATTTTACCGTCAGATGCTTGAGTGATACCTGTCACATAGTCTTGACCTAGACCACCATATACAAAATGTTGTCTTCTTTCTGGATTATCAGCATCTAAGAAAGTAATGAATATGTTTTCAGCGGCAGTGTTAGCAATAGGAAGATCCTCTACTGTGCCAACTAAACACTTTCTGCCGTCTTGTAGAATTGTCGAGTCATAGTAATATTCCTCGCCGCCAATCGTAAGTTCTTCAACACGCATAAACTGAGGACTACCGACATCATATTCTAGAATTCTTTTATCAGTTGCGATGCCAGCAGGTTCTGTTGTGTTATATCGAGTAAGTACTCCATTATCAATATCATATTCAATGTAACCAGCAGTTAATTCGCCTTTTAATTGAAATGTATGATTTGTCGAATCATAATCAAGATGTTCATAACCACCAAACGCATCATCGAGTTTGAAAGAATAAACACCAGCGCCTTCATATGTCGGACTTGCGCCTGCAGAAGTTCCACTCAGAAGAGTATAAAATTTTGTTGAACCTGAGTCGTATCTAAATCCGTGTACACGAACTTTATTTGATGTTGAGTTTGAAAAAACTGTGCCTTGGTCTGTCCATGTAGTACCATCATATACTTCACCGCTCACACCGCCTCTTGTAGAGTCTGAGTATAAGAAATAAATTTTTGAACCTACTGTTACTGCTTGACAGTCAGGAAAAACAGATAGACCAGATGCAATTGTTTCTGTTACAATATCACCTGGATCTGGTGGATCAGCACTTGGAAATTCCCATATCTGAAGATCGTAGAGAGAAGAATTACTTTCATTCTTTACTACGACAGGAAAATAGAATTTAAATCCTAGTACATCGCCGCAACTCGCTCGAACAGGCCAGTTCTGTTGATCACCCGAAGTATCATTGAAAACAAATACTGGATCGGCGAGATTATATGTTCCTATCGTTGATTGCGATGTAAAAGAAAGCGATGCATCACTATATGTTCTTGCGTACACATCCCAAAGAGAAGTGTTTGATGCGTTCTGTGCTAAGTAAAATGCATGATACTTATCAGATGTTCCTCTGATAATACCACCTGTCATATAGTTTCTTGCGCCGACAGACGGAAGTGTAACATCATTGTGTGAGTTGTGCGCGCCACCAATCGATGGTGTATGAATTCTTGCTAATCTGCTTTGATATGCTGTACCAGCAGAAGAAACACGAGTACTAATCTGATAACCGTAAGATTTGTCTTCTGGATCAATGTATCCACCGCCAGACGTAGTTTCTCTGCCTTGCTCATATCGTGTATAAAATGAAGGCAAGTGTTTGTGATATTGATAGTACTGCCAATCAGTGTCGCCTTGTTGTAGAAAAACTCTGTCCCAATAGAATGCATCATCGTCAGCCGCATTTGCTCCTAAGTGCGCGAAGATGATCGCATCATCTTCAACCGCATTCGTAATGTCGTTTACACCTTCACCTACGTGTTCAATCGCTGAAGAATGATAATAGACATTCGCGCCATCGACTTCTTCATAGATCAGAGGTATTGTTCCATCAATTGTTAAGTAGGTGTTGACCTGCGGAATCGGTGTGTCCCATTTTAAAAATCTTACTCCACCGCCAGTCGTATCATTGCTTGCATTCACTGGGACATAAACGAACCAGTTGCCATCTCTATCAATATTGTTATTAATAGGCAGTGGCAAATACTCTGAAGTATTCGCAGTGTATTCATAAGTCTGATTAGCAATAGCCATTAATTAGGTTCCTGAGATAGGTATACTAGGTCTGAAAATCAAATCAGTTGTATTAAGAGCAAAGCCTATAAACAGTGATCTAACTGTTGCTGAGGGCGTAGGCGGCGATGCTGTAATTGTACCATCTGAATCTAAGAAATAAGGAGAGCCAGCAGACAGGCTACTAAGACCTTCAATCAATCCAGCACTATAGTATATATCGCCTATTTTAAATAATACCGTATTTAATTGTATGGCGGTATCACCAGATGATGCATCAGTAACAGTATTTGTTCCATTCATACGAACAATTTTACCATTTGTGCCACCCGTCAATCCTGATACAGTCAGAGCAACATCAGTGATAACATTTGTTGATTTTACAAAGGACATTTATTAAACTCCTAAACGTGTTATTTCTATATATGCTGTATTAGCAAGCGATCCTGTAGAATCGCTATTGTCAACATAAATTTCTAAGTAATCATCTGTTGTTAGATTATAAATCTCATCGAGTAACAATGTAGCAGATGGTCCAATTGTTGTCTGTTCTAAATTTGCAGATGCATTTTTCTGTAGAGAAATTGAATAACTATCATTGGATCCAGCATCACTTGTTGTCAGAGATGCTTTTACTCTATAATAGCCATCAACTTTAACTGTAATTCTAGTGTCATTTACAGCAGTCCAATATAATGTTCCTAGAACGTCTGCGTTTTGATCATAGACAGTACCGTCATAAGAAATTGCTGTCGGCGTAGTTGTTAAATTGAAAGAATTCGTAATGTATGTTCTCGCACCAGAGAAAGCACTCCATGATGATATTCCAGTTCCTAAATTCTGTCCTACCTGTGTAATTTCTAAGAAACTAATTTCAGAGTCTATAGCACCTGCGGATGTCGATTCACTTGCGAATACTTCAACATAATCGCCTACAGCTAATTGCACAATGTCGTCAAATACAATGAACTGATTACTTGCAATTGTATCAGATGAAATTACAATATTATTTCTTCTAATTGAAATTGTATATGAAGCACCTGTACCCGCCGTCGTTGTGAGTACTTGAACATTTAGACGATAGAAACCATTTTCTGTGATTGTGAATTTAGTTGGTTGACTGGGTGCCCAAAGTGTAGCAGTATCAAAGTTTGCCGATGACCAAGGTATCGCTGTTGATGTCGATCCGAGACTATAGTCCGAAGATAATACAACTTTTGCACCTTTAAATGCTCGCTTTGTAGACCGCGTGATCACATCCCACTTCTCGCCGTCCCATTGCCAAACAGCCGCATTGTCGTCTGTGTATGTATCATTCACTGCTGGTGATGAGGGAAAATCTAATGCCATTGTTTATGTCCTATGTTGTAATCGCTATACGCTTCTTAAATGTAGGCGAAACTATTGTACTTCCATTGCCGTTTAAACTAGTTCCTTGCATTATTACTGCATCTGATCTTCTGGCTCGTCTACTATTATTTCCATTGTTTGTAACTTCCCATGCTAGAGCAAAAAATAAAAATCCACTAATTGGACCTGTTACTGAGTACGCATCATAATTACCATCAAGTATTACATCTGTTGTTGGAGAAAATGTAATTGTACTTGATTGTTCTGTAATGTCGTTCAAACTGGTAATAGTTGTGCCAGCTACCCATCCTGTTCCATCTGTTGTATCAGAAATTTGTGTAACTCTCAGATTAGTACCAGTACTCGAAAATATGGCTTTATACATTTTCGCAATGACTCTTCCTGTTGCACCGTTATCCCAATCTCTACGTTCAGCCTTTACTGAGACTGCTAATTGCCAAGATCCAGTTCCAAAATTTGCATTATAAGGTGTCTCTAAAATTATTCCGCCATGGTTTGCTTGAACTGCATTACTTCCTATGGTATTTCTTCTAAAATCATTAGGTAAATTGGTGTCCAATTCGAGAAAATCGTTCTGATCGATGCTAGGTAATGTAGTAGAAAAATTGTTTTCATTATTGACACCTGAACGCATCAAGCAATAGTTACCAGTTCCTAGATCGCCTACTTCCCATCCCGTAGATGTATATTGCGCAGTGCCAGGCGGTGTTAGACTAGCAACCAGGCCACGATTATCCAGAATCGAATCTTGTATATACCATGTCAATTGTGCCATAATAAATCCTTAGAACGATAGATTGACATGAAATTCTGCAACAGTACCAGACTGAGCCGATGTTTCTACCCAGACATATCTTCCAGATGCTATCGTTGAACTGCTAATAGTTGCAGTCGCACCAGTAGTTGTATTTGTGACAGTTGCAGTTGCTACCGTAGTTCCTGTCGCACTTCTGTCTGCCGCTTCTTTGATTGTATATGTTACACTTGGACTAGAAGATCCTCTCAAAACTGCTCTCACTTCACTCACGGTGACTGAGGCATCCGTATAGAAAAGTGTGATATCTTCAGCAGCCGTAGGATCAAAAATCGATACGCCTCTAGGTAATGTGAGGCCGTTTGTACCCGAAGAACCAGTAAATCCTGTATCACCCGCAGAGCCTGTGAAGCCTACGCCACCATCAGCACCCTGTGATCCTGTAAATCCTATTGGTCCTTGATCGCCCTGTGATCCTGTGAAACCAGTATCACCATTAGTGCCGTTAGTTCCATCTGTACCAGCAGATCCTGTGAAGCCTGTTGTTCCTCTCGAACCAGTGAAGCCTATAGGTCCTTGTTCACCTTGAATGCCCTGTGAACCTGTAAAGCCTGTTGCACCGTCTGATCCAGCAGAACCTGTGAAGCCTACACCGCCAGTGTCACCTTGTGATCCAGTAAATCCTGTTCCGCCATCAGCGCCTTGACTTCCTGTAAAACCAATTGAGCCTTGATCACCTTGACTTCCTGTAAAGCCAATACTTCCTTGATCACCTTTAGAGCCTGTAAAGCCAGTAGTACCAGTATCACCTTTCGAGCCAGTGAAGCCTGTTGTTCCCTGATCGCCTTGGCTTCCAGTAAAACCAGTATCACCTTGAATACCTTGTGAGCCAGTAAAACCTGTGCCGCCAGTATCACCCACTGAGCCTGTAAAACCTACATCACCAGTATCGCCTTTATCGCCTTTCGATCCTGTAAAGCCTATTCCGCCAGTATCACCCTGACTTCCTGTAAAGCCTCTGCTTCCACTGAATCCTGTTGTGCCTCGTGATCCTGTGAAACCTGTCGTGCCTTGTGATCCTGTAAAGCCAGTTTCTCCAGCAGAACCAGTGAAACCAGTGTCACCTTGCTGTCCAGTTGCACCTGCTAGGTTGACTGTCCAAGAGGTAAAAGTTCCAGATCCAGCAGTCGTGTCAACGTTGACAACTAAAGCGCCTGTACCAGAATTATAACTTGTTACAGTACCTTCCATGTAGTTGCTTGCATCGTTTGCAATTCTAACAGTCTGTGATACACTATATGCAAGACCTGTGCCGACAGTCAGTGATTTACTGCCAGTGCCGATTGATAATGAAGTTGTTGAAGATGTTAAGTAAACATCACCACGTGATCCTGTAAAGCCAGTCGTGCCTCTTGATCCTGTAAAACCTATTGAGCCTGTGAATCCAGTATCACCTTGATCACCCTGAGAACCAGTAAAGCCTACATCGCCTTGAATGCCTTGATCACCTTTACTGCCTGTGAAACCTACATCACCTTGATTACCAGTGTCGCCTTTACTGCCTGTGAAACCTCTGAGACCTTGATCACCTTTAGACCCTGTGAATCCAGTAGTACCAGTATCGCCTTTTGATCCTGTGAATCCAGTCGTTCCCTGATCGCCCTGACTTCCTGTAAAGCCAGTATCACCTTGACTTCCTGTAAAGCCTATCTCGCCTTGATCACCAGTGTCACCTTTTGATCCAGTGAATCCAGTCGAACCTCTGCTTCCAGTAAAACCTATGTCGCCTTGGTCGCCCTGTATTCCCTGCGAGCCTGTGAATCCTTGAATGCCTCTTGAGCCTGTAAAACCTATATTACCTTGGTCACCTTGCGAGCCAGTAAAGCCTATATTACCTTGATCACCTTTCGATCCAGTGAAGCCTATATTACCTTGATCGCCCTGTGAACCTGTGAAACCAATATTGCCTTGATCACCTTTCGATCCAGTGAAGCCTCTTGAGCCTGTGAATCCAGTATCACCTTGAATGCCTTGATCGCCTTTACTGCCAGTGAAGCCTGTTGCTCCTCTCGAACCAGTAAATCCTGTTGCTCCTCTCGAACCAGTAAAGCCTATAGGTCCTTGCACAGTAGACGCTGAACCAGTAAAGCCTGTATCACCAGTGTCACCTTGTGATCCTGTGAAACCAGTATCGCCTTGACTTCCTGTAAAGCCTATTGATCCAGTAAAACCAGTATCGCCTTGACTTCCTGTAAAGCCAGTAGTACCAGTATCGCCTTTTGATCCTGTAAAGCCTATTGATCCAGTGTAACCAATAATACCTTGAGAACCAGTGTAGCCTTGATCACCAATAGCACCAGAAGACGCATCAACCCATTGTGTTGTGTCACCATCGTTGTAATATACTTTAAGTTGACCTTCTTCTTCGTTCCACCATAAGTCGCCATCATTAGGACTTGCTGGCGCAGAAGTTGACGTTGTTACAGTCGCACCGCCACCGCCGCCTGATCCTGTGAAACCTTGAAGACCCTGAGAGCCAGTAAAGCCAGTATCGCCCGTAGTACCTTGTGATCCTGTGAATCCTGTTTCACCATCAGTGACAGTTGGATCAGCGAAAAGAATCCATTGCTGTGAATTTCCATCGTTGTAATAGAAATAAGATTTGCCAGTTCGTGTGTCGAACCAGATAGTTCCATCGCCAGCAGAAGGCGCAGTACTAGAAGAGACTACATTAGAAGAGCCGAGAGAACCTGTATAGCCAAAAGAACCTGTAAAGCCAGTATCGCCGCGCGATCCTGTGAAACCTGTCGTGCCCTGTGATCCTGTAAAGCCAGTGGCACCATCAACGCCGTTAGTTCCATCTGCACCAGCATCTCCGATGATGCTGATAGACATAAACATTTCGTCACCGTTGCTTATACTCGCCCAGTTATCTCTATCAATATAGGCAATGGCAAGTGTTCTCCAACCAGTGTTATCTGTTTGGCCTGTTACATAAAATTTTGCATTTATTGAAGGATCTGATTTTTTGTATAAAACACACAGTGCTTTGTTATCATTTGTAGAATCATCTAAACTGGATAACAAAGGTCCAATACCAGTACTGTCATTATCAGTATCGCTTACATAAGCCTCGTATGTGCCTCCTGGCGAACCTGAAGTCCAAGCAATACTGAATCTAAATTTACCCGCCCCAGGATCTGACTCTGTAGTGCTAGTGTCGAATGTATAATTTATTCCATAAACGTCTATACCATCTGTACCAGCAGAACCAGTGAAACCTGTTGCACCTCTACTGCCAGTAAATCCGATAAGACCTTGGTCACCTTTAGAGCCTGTAAAACCGATAACACCTTGATCGCCTTTAGAGCCTGTAAAACCAGTGGTACCAGTATCACCTTGATCACCTTTGCTACCAGTGAAGCCAGTTCCACCCTGTGAACCAGTGAAGCCTTGAATGCCGCGTGAACCAGTGAATCCGATGTCGCCCTGACTTCCTGTAAAGCCAGTTTCACCGAGAGTGATAAGAGATGATCCATTAGAGGAGTAGAGTAGGCCGTCGGCTGTGTTGATAGCCAATTCACCGACATCGATATATGCACTATTCGATGAATTAGTTGTATTCGGAACACGCCCAGGAACGGTTGTTCTTTTTATTTGAAATTTGTTAGCCATGTATTCTCTCTATATAGAGGTCAAAAGATTATGTAATCTTTTTATTTATCTAAATCGTGGCCCAACGGCCCACCAAACGAGAGATTTTCTTTTTCCAGATGTTACAGGCAAAACTCTATGTACAGTCCAGCTTGGAAAGATTAGAAGTGATCCACGCTTTTGTTCGCACTTCTGCTTAACACCGCTGTTCATAACTTCAAAGTCACCACCCTCATATTCATCAGGCTCAGAAAATACAAGTGAAAAACTTAATTTTCTGTGCATAAAAGTATCTACATTATCATAGATTGGCTCAGGAAATTTATCACAGTGCCAACTGTAATGATCGCCATCACCATCACCATACTCTGTCCATTGAATATGTTTAAATCCAGTCAAATCAAATCTAAAATATGCATCATTAATAGAAGATGTAAGGTCTAAGAGATTTTGAAATACATCTGCCATTTCAGTGTTTTCATGATTATAATCAAAAAATTTAAGTTTGCACTGCCTGATTTCAGAGTCTTGAATACCGCCAGACTCAGTACCTTCACTGCTAGGATTATAATCTTCGCTATTGGTACAAAAATTTTCTAAGTAGTCTAACAGTCCTGCTTCTAAACTATAATCTAACTGTAAAAAATCAGGACAGTTGAGTAGTGCAACATCTGGGAAGGGTGTCAGTTGTGACATAATATACTCCAATAATATAATTTATTTTTTCAGTAAATCAATTTCCTGTTTTAATTCCTTAATAGCGGCAATCAAAAGAGAAACTATTCTATCATATTTAACAGACTTATAATCTTCATCAAATGCTGATTCTACTACAAGATCAGGCATTACTTTTTCTATTTCTTGTGCAATCACACCATGCTCATGAATATTCTTAGGAGAGAATCCAACTTCTTTGCATTTGTCAATGTCCCAATCAAACTCATAACCATTGATGTGTTCCATTTTCTCTAATGCGTTCGGTATTACTCTCAAGTTTGTTTTTAAATTTCTGTCAGAAGAATATGCAGTGACATCACCTGTTGCAACAATGTCACCATTGATTCGAACGTCACCGCCAACGTCTAGTTTATAGTCGTTTATTTCATCAAGAACTCTATTGACGGTTACTTTGCCAGCAGATACATCGGCGTATAGCACTGGCGTGTTATTGGAACCAGTGAGATTTTTGACGTTGATATCGCCGCCAGCAAAACTAAGATAGTTATTACTTCCTTGCCAGCGTATCGATAAATCTGGCACACTGATATTTCCGAATTGAATAAACTGATCATCATCTACGTGAATTTTACCATCTACAACACGTAATCTGGCTGCCGAATCAATCGAAAGTGTTTTCGTTGCGCCCGATCCAAACGTAGTATCAGCATCGCTTCGGAGAAACGAAGCAGAATCTATACCGTCTACTGTAGCCGCATTAACACTAGTCAGTGCAGAACCATCACCGCTAAACGCTGTCGCGAAGACAGTTCCATTAACATCTAATGCACCTTGAGTTGGATTTTTTTGAATACCAACTCTATTTGTGACAGTGTTTACAAAGAGAACATTTGTATCAATTGCTACATTGCCAGAAACATCTACGATGCCGTCTACGCTTAATCCATCTAGGACTTCAAATTGTTTTTTAGTCGCGGCCATGTAATTCTCTTTTCTTTAAAGTTTGAAGATGCCCGATGCGTTCCAAGTAACGTCAATGTTACCACCAGAAGGCGTAATAGGAAGACCTGTGACACCCGTATCAATCCATGCTACGAGTCTTGAAGTCGTTGTTGTTCCAGTATCTTTCCAGATCATGAGTGCTTCTGATTGGTTGCCTGTTACAGACGTAAACGTGACATCATCGCCATCGAAAATTCCATCAGTTACAGTTGGATTTGCGATTGTTGATGTAGAAATAATTGAACCAGCAACTACGTTAGAGTAAAATTGATCAGTCGAGTCGTATGTGGAGACATCAGTATCAATTAGAGATACTTTAATCGTGCCAGTCGTCAAATCAACATCAGAGTCACCAGTCAACAAAGCATCTTTGTAAGCTGGATATATTGCATTCGCCATTTAGTATTACTCCTCAGTTTCTACTGATTTGATTGTTGTTTTCTTTGCTTTAGTTGAATTGGAAGAGATAGTAGCATTCAATCTATCTATCTCTTCCTTCAGTGTGGCATTTTCTTGTGCCCTCGCTTCAAGTGCTTCATTCAACAACAAATTGTGTGTCTCAAGTTGAAGCATATCGCTCATCATATTATTGTATTTATTTTTCAATACACTAACATACTTATTAAAAAACTCTACGTTATCAGACATAATATATCCTCATTTTATAAACTGTTTAATCTATTTAGAACGTTCCACCATCAAGTGAGCCGAAAGTGGGTACACCAGAAGCGTCTGCTTGAAGTACGTGACCTTCAGCGCCTTGGGCTGTTACGCTAAGTGCAGATGCACCGTTACCGTAGATGACGCCGTTGTCAGTGAAAGAGCTTGCGCCAGTACCACCATCTGCTACTGCAAGATCAGTGATGCCTGTGATCGAACCACCTGTAATGCTTACACTGTCATCTTCGAGGTGAGCAACAAGAGTCGCAACTGCATAGCCTGTACCACCAGTGTTAACTGTAGTTGTAGGCTGTGATTGCAAGTCTCTGAACATTCTGAACTTGCCATCAGAAGAATCTCTGAAGAAACCAGCGTAAAGGTCTTGTGAACCACTACTATCATACAATCCATAGAAGCCGATGTCAACCGCGTCAGTCGTGTCATTGCCGTCTGCCAGTTTGATCAGTGGATCGTCAACTGTTAACGTTGTTGAGTTAACTGTAGTGGTAGTACCAGAAACTACGAGGTTACCAGAAACTGTCAAGTTCTGACCGATTGTTACATCATTAGGCAGACCGATTGTAACTGCACCCGTTGATACATCAACTTCAACTTCGTTTGCAGTACCAGTGATGCTTGCAACATAGTTGCTATCAGTGTGTGTGCCAAGTGTGATTTCAGCGAACAAGCCAGAAGAGTTTGCAACAAGACCGTCTTGAGCATTAACACTTACACCAGGAGTAGCGCCTTCACCTGTATTATTTACAACTGAAATACCATTGCCAGGAGACAATGCTTCAACATAATCACCTGAAGTATCCGTACCAAGTGCGATGTCATCAGAAATCTGAGAAGCAGTGATCGAAAGATTACTTTCGTTAACTGCAATACCACCAGCACCGACTGCTATTGTGTTGTTAGCCGCTAGTACAGACAGACTAGGAGTACCGCCTTCTGTTGCAGTCAGACCAGTACCAGTCAAGCCGTTGCCAGCAGATACAGACGTTACATAGTTACCTGAAGTGTCAGTACCAAGTGCAATGTCATCAGAAATCTGTGATGCAGTGATTGACAGTGTGCTATCATCGATGAACAAACCAGAAGAGTTTGCAACAAGCGAAGAATCACCAGAAACTTCTACGTGAACGCCAGTAGAATTTGAAGTGACACCATTGCCAGCAGTAACATCCAGAGTGATTGATTCTGATCCAGCAGTTGAAACGGCTGTCTTTGAAAGACCGTTACCATCTGTAAGATCGGCATCTACCCAGTTACTACCATTGAAGTACAAGAAATCGCCAGCGGCAGCGCCAGTCGTATCAGTGTCTTCAAGTCCCGCAAGAGAACCAGCGACTGAATCGCCCCAATATGCGTTAGCGGCAGCACCGCCAGAATAAAGAACTTGACCAGCAGAACCAGTTGCGCCGTTCGCCGTCAATTGCTCTTCGAGCGTGATATCAGTCGCGATAATGTTATTAATTTTTGAATTGCTATCTACAACAATAGCCTGATTCGCGGTTAGAGTGCCAGGAGTACGTGCGCCACCAACAGCAGTTACACTGCCGAAATTACCAATAAAGAGTACGTCACCATTTCCTGAAAACGCTAATTCGCCATCAGACAGACTTGCTGGTACCGCAGTATTACTCGACCGTTTGATTTGCATTAAGTTTGCCATGTTTGAATTGCTCCGTTATGAATTTTTTATTATATTGTTATTTATAAATTTAGAAAGATCCACCATCTAAATTTTGCGCCTTAATTTCATAACGACCGTTGTCTGAATCATATACGAGAGATGAGCCATCTGTTTTTAATACTTCGGCCACATCAGTCAAATCAGACAACCTACTAATAGATGCGCCTCCTGTCACTTTCTCATTTCTGAGAGTAACAGGCGCTCTTGTCGAGAGTCTACCAGCATTTTGATTTAATTTTACTGTGTAATTTGTTAGTGACATTATCGTGTAACTCCTGGAGTAACTGTGACTAATCCTTCCATAATTCTAGAAACTAAGCCACTACCATCTGTTAATTCAACATCATATACATAACGACCATGTTCGATTCCATTCGTTGTGTTCGAACTTAATGACAATGTTACAACACCAGAAGCATTCGTGGTTACTGTGAAATTAATTGCTGTCGTAGATGTATAATATTTTCTAATTTGACCAGCGCCTGTGTAACCAGATATATCAATTGCGTCACCATCATCATCGGTCAAAGTGATCGATGTTGAAAAATCAGTTCCTTGATCAATAACTAAGTTTGCTTTCGTTGCCATATTTATATCTACCTAGTTTGGTACTTAACGATATTGAATGAGTGAACATTTGTTGCTGGTGCCGCGCCTGAGCATGTTACCATCAACTCGACATTTGCACCGTTTATTCCGACATTCCAAACTGCATCAAAGTTATTTGCAACTTCACCGTATCGTGTGAAGAATACATCTGTTCCATTGTGCGCTACAGAAATTTCGACAACATAGCAACTGTCGGTGTTTGTATTTCTACCTTCAATGAAGTACTTGAAGCCTCTACTTTCACTTGCAGGTACAGTATCAATCACAACATCAGTTGCACTAGATGAAAGTGTAATCTCGCCATCACCACCGACAATCGCAAAGTTATTAGCGTGAAGGTCAACAATCTGTAGAATGTTTAAGTTTGCTGTACCATTGACTTGCAAGTTCTCAGTTGTTACGTTCGCTGTACATGTTGCGTCAGCATTCACTGTCATGGTATCACTAAACAATGATGTGCCTTCTACTATCAGGCTTCCTAGTGTTGCACTGCCATCTACATCTATAGCTCCAGTTGCGCTAATAGTATTTGCAAAGAGTTGCCATCTAGCATTTGTTTGACCAAGATTTTGTGTGTTTGACGTAGGCTGAATATAACCATCAGCATCAACGTTCGTCAAGAAAGCATCCCATCGAAGAGAACTTGTGCCTAAATCATTTCCTGTAGTAGTTGGTTGAACAGAGCTTTGGAAATATGCTATGCCAGCAGTATTAGAGATGCCATTGACAAGCAGTGTTCCAGTATTTGCTTCGCCTGCAATATCTGTGCCGCCGCTTCTTGTTGTAAGTGCAACACCATTATTATAATATAATGTGACTCCACCGTCAACAACAGCAGTGATGAAAGGCTCAGGTGTTCCTTGATCGCTTCGAAGAGTGATCGTATTAGATTGAATATACAGTGTGCCAGTATTGTTTTCAATAATACCGTTTGTGCCGCTGTGTTGAATCGTCAAGTCTGTGTCATTACCAAGTCTAACACTTTCGCCATCGCCCATGATAAGGCCATCAGCTTCAACATTGCCAATTACTTTTATGCCACTAGTTGTTGTTTGAAACTTATAAGAATTTGTTGCTGGGTGATAAATCTTAATATCACCTGACTGTTGACCACGCATGTAGTAAGTCGCAGGTGTGGTCGATGATCTGATATCAAACCCACTGGCAGTTCTAATATCGAGATTGCCAGTTTGATTCATCAAATAACCAGTATCAACACCATTGTGATATATTTGCAGATCGCCAGTGACATTGTTAGAGCCGAGTCGAATGACTTCGTTTGTGCCCATTGTCAAGCCGTCTGCTATTGCAACACCAGTGACTGTTACACCCGTATTCGTTGTTTGTAGTCTATTTGTTCCAGCAGAGTAAAGAATCGTTCCAGATATAGAACCATCAGCGCGGATATATTCAGTTACACCACCAGCACCGTCATCGCTTTGAATGATAACGTCTTTATCGTCAGCACTTTGTTGAATATAAAGATCGCCAGTTCTGTTTATCAGGTTCGTATCAGTAGCATCATGCGCAATAGAGAAGTCAGATGGACCAAAGAATACAGTTACATTATCACCGTATGTCCAAGTATTCGCAGATGCACTCCATGTAACTGCATCGACAGTAGTGCCATCAAAGTTCACATCTGCATCAAATGATGCTGTGCTTTGTACATGTAGAGTAGTCGTATTTGCATCGCCAGTAACTTCAACACCGCCACTGGTTGTATCAATCTTCGCACTACCAGCGTGATAAAGAGTAGCGGCACCACCTGCAACACCTTGGAAGTAATTCTGTCCAGATGTGCTTTGAATGATTGAGTTATTTGCTTTGAGTACAAGACTACCTGAGCCTGTCTCTTGAATGATAGAGTTACCAGTCGCCTCGTGGAAGATTTGTAAGTCTTGTGATGCGCCTAGCTGAACTTTCTCGCCGTCACCCGCAACAAAACCGTCAGCGACTACGTTACCAGTGACTTGAATGCCGCCAGTTTTAGTTTCGAGTTTAACATTATTGTCGAAGTAAAGATCAACTTGACCGTTAACAGTCGCAGTAATATAGTTTTCGCCTGTTGCAGACTCAATAATTAACGCATTAGTCTTGACATCAAGTGAGGTATTCGATATAATATCTGTGTTCAGCGAATCAATAATACCTGTAGTACCAGTGTGATATACTTTCATATCACCATCAGTACCAAACGTAGCTTTAACAGAATCATCGAAGTTCAGAGTATCGCTTGCAGATACCCATTGCAAAACATCAGTAGAAGTTCCATCAAACGTTGCATCGCCTTGAACTTCAAGTGTGTCTGTCGTTGTGAGTCCTGTTACATCAACACCATCTGATTTGGTATCAAGTTTGGCATTACCATTATAGTATACTGTTGCGGCGCCATCTGCGACACCCTGGAAGTAGTTCTCGCCAGCAGTGCTTTGAATAATAGTATTATTTGCTTTTAATACGAGGCTGCCTGCGCCATTCTCTTGAATGATTGAATTGCCTGTTGCTTCATGGAAGATTTCTAAGTCTTGAGCGTTGCCCAGTTGAACTTTCTCTCCATCGCCAGCAACAAATCCATCTGCTACGACATTACCTGTGACAGTAACACCGCCCGCTTGAGTAACAAGTTTTGCAGTAGTATGTACGCTTGCATCATAGAAAAGACTGACTGCGCCATTTACGTCAGCAGTCAAGTAGCTTTCTGTTCCAGTGTGACTTCGCAGAGTAATTCCATTACCTTGTGCAATTAATTCACCAGTTGTGTTTCTGATATAAGAATTAGTTCCATCATGGAAAACAGATAGTTCGCCACCAGTACCGAATGTTGCGAAGTTATTACTATCAAAGTTCATTGTGTTAGTTGATTTTGTCCATGTGACAGTATCAGCACTTGTTGAACCTTGAATATTAATATTGCCTTCGAAGTCTGAAGTAGATTGAACTCTGAGTGTATCAGTGTTTGCTTCGCCTTCGATTTCGACACCGATAGATTTAGTAGCAAGTTTTTGAGAGCCGTAGTGATACAATATAGCATCACCTGTTGAACCGTCTGCTCTAAAGTAATCTGTTTGACCAGTTCCTGTGCTGTCATCGGCTGATAGAATAATATCATTATCAGCCTCAGTATTTTTAATTACGATGGCACCAGTTTTACTATCAATGCGCGAGTTTGTACCGTCATGATACATTTCCAAATCTTGTGCATCACCGAGTTGTACTTTCTCATTGTCTCCTGCTACGAAACCATCCGCAACTGTATTACCAGTAACGATAATACCACCTTCTTGAGTAACAAGTTTTGCAGTAGTATGTACGCTTGCATCATAGAATAGTCTAACAGCGCCATTTAAATCAGCGTCCATCATTGTTTCAAGTGCTGTATCACCTCTAAGTGTGAAATTATCAGCCTGAACAATCATCTCACCTGTATTATTTTCAATCAGTGAGTTGGTACCGTTGTGATAAATTGAAAGATCACCACTCGTGCCAAATGTTGCGAAGTTATTATCATCAAAATTCAGAGTGTTAGTAGTCTTGTCCCATGTAACAGTGTTGGCATTTGTTGAGCCTTCGATGCCGATGTTACCTTGCAATCTAGACGTAGAGCGAACGGTCAATGTATTTGTATTCGCTTCGTTCTCAACTTTCATGCCTACATCGGTGATTGTGACTTCCAATGTATTCGCGGCAGGCGAGAAGATTTCTACTGAAGTTCCATCGTTACCTACGATATATCGTGAGCCATCATTCGCAGACAGCGTAAGATTCGTTGCTCGAATGTAAAGATTGCCTGTACCGTTGTCTGCGATTTCACTGTCAGTGCCATTATGTCTAATCACTAGATCGCTGTCAGTGCCGAATGTTAATTCTACATTGTCATTGAAATTCATTTCATCTGTAGCAGATAGCCACTGTACAGCATTCGCTGAAGTGCCATCGATGTACATATCATTTTGGAATGTAGCATCGAGTGATACTAGAAAATCACCAGTAATTTGAACAGTATGTGAGCCGTTAGCAGTAGCACCGAAGTGTGAATTACCATTTACTTCAAAATCTTTCCAAATAATAGTATCAAGCGCAGTGTTTTGTACGTGTACATTTGATGAAATGTAGAGTGTATCAGAAGCGGCATAATCGCCACCTCTTAATGAGTCGTGTGCAATTAAGTTGTTAGCGTAAAAACTTCCGATAAGAATCGCATCACCAGATGTCTCAGCACCCGCTGTATTCGCAGTGATGACATCCTCTCGCATGAGAGTAATCATCTCATTAGTTTTATTCAGCCAATCACTAAATGTATCGGAAACTGGATCTAAATTTGCAAAACCTGAATTGAGTGCCATTAAGTTAACCTACTCTCTATGTGATATAACCTACTTTTTAGGTCGTTAAGTTCTTTTTCTAAAGTTTCTACTTTTTGTTCTAGATTCTTTCTCTTTAGAACGCTCTCTCTTTGCAATTTATATCTCTCATATTCAGATATATCTTGCGCGACTACTGCGCCATCTTCATTCTTTACATATTCTTCTTTATTTATCATCATGCTGATACGGCAATCACTCTATAATCATTCACAGAAGGTACAATGTTTGCGTTATTAGAAGTTAGAATGGTCTTAATTGCTACAGTATTGTATGTGTCATACTTGCCTTCTGGCGTGAAGTATCGAACAATGTTCAAATTATCTGCATTATTAAATGCGGTGTACGGTGTTTCAATCTTATCCATTTTTAATCCCGTATCTTGAATATTAACATTCGATACAGCTTCGTTCAATTGCAATGTTGTATTATTAGTGATTCCTGTAACTTGGAATACACCATAATTATCTGGGAATATTTCACTATAAATTTTAACTACATCACCAGTTGAAAGTGCAGTCGTGAACGATGTTCCTGTTCCAGTAACTGTGTTTGCGCCAGAAGAAGTATCAACTGTACCAGTAAGCGTACTTTCTGAAGGCGGATAAGCTGGGAAGCCAAACGTATATTCTTTCCAGTCTCCGCGCTGTGAAGGACTACTGAATGTATTCGCGCCAGCAGTCATTTCTAGTTTCGTCCAACTCTTATCTAAGAACGCTTTTGGATCATCACTATTTATAACCTTGGCATAAACGTGAAGATCAGATCCTGGCGGACGATAAGCATTATACACTACAACAATATCTTCAGCAGATTTATCTTCGCCTAGAACAAGTTGCTTTGAAATGTGTTTAGAATCAGACGTACCATTATTAGTATGTTCACTTTCAAGATCGGTAGTAATCTGCCAATAGTGAGTCTGGATGTTTGTGCCGTCAACTCTCAGTTCAGGTGTTTCATATGACTTATCATCGCCACCTGAGTTTCCATAAACTAGAGTGACTACAGCAGACTTTTCGCCTACACCATCATCGTCTTCATCATAAAGATTAGTACTATTTTTAACTTCGAGTGATCTCGAAAGAATTGATGGATTATATCTTTCGCCATTATTCTCATATGTATCAATGTGATTCGCGGCGTCCATAATTAATGTTTCTTCGTAAGTAGATGTATTACTCATCTGCCATGCTGAACCATCGTAATAAGCGAAGTTATATTTACCGCGAGCGATTGACTTGCCTGTTGCATCAATGTCAAAGTCGATGTTGAATACCGACAGAGGCCAAGTATCAACAGACGAGATTGTCAATTCTACTCCAGAGTCAGCGCCAATAATTGTGTCGCCGTCTTCAAAACAGAACGTTGAATTTGCCGCAGTTGAATCATCGAGAACCATCTTATCAGTGATAGCATCGAAGTTTGTAAGTTCGCCGACAGGTGTATGCTTATAATTTGCACCTGTAAGATCGATCGGTGATGCATCTTCAAGATACATTACAGTAGAACTTTCTATTTGTCCTACTTCAACAACATCAGTGCCATCAACTGTTCCATCGGTGATCACAATCAGATCGCCGCGGTTTAGCGTTGTAAAATCTGTGCCGACGCCAATTACTTTATCTTCGCCCGCTTCAACGGTAATAGTGCCAGCAGAGTTTGCAGTCTGCTTAAAGAAATATTCACCGCCTGCTGGATCTTCTGTGCTGTTTGAGATCGACAAAAATTCGTAGTCTTTAAATACCATCGGAATTTCTTGAGTTTCAACATCATATTCAGCGGCAAAAACGTCAAATTTCAAATCAAGATTATCTCTTGCTTTCTGCAACTTCATTCTATTGATAACGCTTTGATTTGGATTTGGTGTGACATCAAGGAATAACTCACCTCTATGACCACGACTTGCGCCCGGTGATGGCTTATTGGTACCTACAATTCTATCTCTTGTTTTACATGACCACAATTCAAAATTGTTATGGCCGAGAACAATTCCTATTCCATAAAATTTACCTGTTCTAAGGCGTACTGGTTTATCAAAAGCAAAATCTGTGTCTACAGATGCATCATTTGATGTAGAGCATTGAGAAGATTTTTTCTTAACAATAGAGCCATTGTATTGTCTCTGTGTGATTGGTATACCACCTGGATCGATATCAATTAGACATACTGTTACGGTTGGATCAACTCTCCTAGAACTATTTCCAACGGATACGAGTCCTGGAGTTTCTTTGAAATAAAGACTGACTTGTGCTATGTCTACAGTCTTTGCACCACCGAATGAATTAGAATCGAGATAAAATGATTGAACGAGATCATAAGAAATCTCTTGTTTGATATCAACAGGCTTCGTTACAATTGGAGTATTGCCAAAGAAACAGCCTCTTGATCTTCGAATATTATCGAAAGGATTCTTTGGTCGACTTGGCTTGGGTCTTCCTGGCGGCGTTACAATCGGCTGACTGATTAGAACTGGAACTGGCACTGTAGTTGATCCAATTCTAACAGTTCGATTTGTCGTTGTTAAATTTTTACTTGCAACAGACGATGGCACTAGAGAAACATCACTTTCATCGATTACGCGGTTTACAATATTACGATTGTATGTCTTTTTATTTCTAGAATAACTTACCCATGAACCATAGTACATTTGGAAGTGTAGATTGCCGTTATCATCTGTTACTAGGTATTCATTTCTCCATGGTCTCTGATAAGAACCAAAGTTTCTTCTATACGTTTTCATGAAAATACTGAAATCATATTTACCATAAGCATTGATAACTGTTTTACCGCGAACTAAACACAGCCTCGTTATATCTCTATTACCATGAAATACTTTGTATTTGGTATTTGGTATCAAATTATGAAATGACAAAACACCTGATCGGCTTTTATTAGTAGTTCTAGTGCCAGAAGGAATTTGAGCAAAAGAAAATCTTCTCTTGCTCGTCACAGAAGGCATTTTTACTGTAGGATATCCAACTTTCACAGGCGGCATTGCTTGAGACTTTACTTTTTGTTTCAAGCCGCGTTTTCTTAGTGAAGTTAAATCAAAAGGTATTGACATTTTTTATTTCCTTCGTTAATTTATCTACTATTTATTAGTGCAATTTGAATGCACTTCTAGCGAGTGCCAAGTTCTTCAGTGAACCACCATGGAACGTTGTTGTTGGCGGAGACTTAGGCTTGGCTACAACTTTCGGTATTCTCGTTGGCTGTTTTGTGATTACAGGCGACTTCACAGGCGGCGCAATCTTTCTAGGCGGTGGCGCTGGTGGTAAAGTGTATTTCGGAATATTGAACGATCCGAAACCTGGAATCGAAATTGTAACGGGTGGAGGATTCACAGGTGGCTTTGGCGGTTTAGGCACTGGCGGTACTGTGACTGGTCTCTTAACTCCACCCGTATACACTTTTGGAGTAGGCTCAACAATCTTATCGATCTTTGGCTTGATACACAGACATGAACATATAGGTCTAATAGGATGCCTTGATGCAAGAGGTTGAGGCCTGGGCACAATTGGCTGTGGAATTCGTATAGCTTTTTTCTTAGGAACAATACCAACCTTAGGAGTATAATTCTTAACAGGCGGGGTTGTTCTAACTGGCGGCGGATTGGTCGGCGCTCTGGCTGGAGCTTTAGAACTAGTTGTAATCTGTTCAGCAGAACCAGGCCAGCAAACAACATAACGATGAAGAGGAGAAGCCTTATAGTTTCTCACTTCAAGATATTGACCTTTCGACATATCGTATTTAATTTGAATGATGCCAGCATTTCTTATCCAATAGTTTGCACCATAAACAGGATGCGATACTCG
>Ga0255765_1000059_pt1 | contig 121421 bp, 100 predicted proteins | sample 041ome_8_FD_179965 | JGI IMG/M metagenome (GOLD analysis project Ga0255765, IMG submission 179965) | Coastal salt marsh microbial communities from the Groves Creek Marsh, Skidaway Island, Georgia - 041407BS metaG (version 2) | ecosystem: Environmental > Aquatic > Marine > Intertidal zone >...
ACAGGTCATACATCATTAATTTCACCAAAATTATTGATATTGAAGACAACTCAGTTCTGATTGAGAAAAATGTAATTCCCATTAGTCGTTCTAACAGACCAGAATTAATCAGAAGGCTTAATCTTCTATAAACCAGAATATTAAGCATTCCAATTTTTTTTAACGTGCAGATAATCGAGGCTTTCTGTAGACGAATGGTTTTAGCGTCCTAATATCCCTTTTTGCGGTTGCTTTAACAATGGAAAGCATCCTTGTATCGTCTTTTAAGACAAATAATACTTCCTTCCCTTTACATTTACAGCATAATTCAAACAGATTATGCAAAATACGGTTTCACAAAAGTTACACGGGATATTGACAAAAGACAAGCACAAACAAGTCTACAAACTCTGTTCTGTAGATGTTGAAGAAGGCTGTCTTACCTTGAGTATACTTGAAACCTCGATCCAAGAGGCCCAACAGAATTAAAAAATTTCCAGCACATTAGTATCTTGCAAAGCTTTATATTTTTTGCTTAGCGTATGAGATAGCCTTTTTCCCCAAAGAATTATTGCCTAAGATAATGTGCTGTGAAATTTTTATAAAAGTAAGGGATGGTTTCAATGCCCTTCAAATAATTCCACACACCAAAATGTTCGTTGGGTGAATGTATAGCATCTGAGTCCAAACCAAACCCCATCAATACAGATTTTGCATTCAACACTTCTTCAAATAAAGCAACAATAGGAATACTACCGCCACTTCTTTGAGGTATGGGTGTTTTTCCAAAGGTGGTTTCGTAGGCTTCTGAAGCGGCTTTATAACCTATATGGTCAATGGGTGTTACATAGCCTTGGCCTCCATGATGTGGCGTTACTGATACAGTTACCCCTTTTGGAGCAATGGATTCAAAATGATTTTTGAATAATTGGGTAATCTCCTCCCAGTCCTGGTGGGGTACTAGTCTCATGGATATTTTGGCATATGCTTTAGAAGGAATTACTGTTTTAGCACCCTCCCCGGTGTAACCTCCCCATATTCCATTAACATCTAAGGTAGGCCTAATCGAATTCCTTTCATTGGTGGTATAGTCTTTTTCCCCATAAACAGCAGCAATATCTAGAGCCTTTTGATAGCCCTCTAGGTTAAATGGCGCCTTGGCCATAGCTTCACGTTCTTCAAGGCTTAATTCCGCTACCTTGTCATAAAATCCAGGAATGGTGATGTGGTTGTCTTGGTCATGAAGACTGGCAATCATTTTAGTCAATATATTGATGGGATTGGCGACTGCGCCTCCATAAAGACCTGAATGAAGATCCCTGTTAGGGCCTGTGACGCATACTTCTACATAACTCAGTCCTCTAAGCCCTGTAGTGATAGATGGCGTGTCATTGGCAATCATACCCGTATCAGATATTAAGATCACGTCATTTTTCAATAATTCTCTGTGGGTCTTCACAAAATGCACCAAGCTATTACTACCCACTTCTTCTTCCCCTTCAATCATGAACTTCACATTACAGGGTAATTGATGGGTACTTATTAAGTATTCAATGGCTTTAATGTGCATAAACATTTGCCCCTTGTCGTCACAAGCCCCTCTGGCAAAAATAGCCCCTTCTGGATGTAGTGGCGTTTTTTTAACAACAGGTTCAAAGGGTTTTGAATCCCATAAATCTAAAGGGTCTGGTGGTTGCACGTCATAATGTCCATACACTAAAACAGTAGGTAAATGAGGGGCAATATTTTTTTCGCCATATACAATGGGGTGTCCTTCTGTTTCGTAAATTTTAGTGTGATCTATTCCAGCAGCTTTTAAAAAATCATGTACCGCTTGAGCACCCCTAGTTACCTCATTGTTATAAGCAGGATCTGCACTTATAGAGGCTATTTTGAGTAAATCAAAGAGTTCGTTTAGCAAACGTTCTTTGTGCTCTTGAATATATGATTTTGGGTCTAGCATATTTTTTATTTTAGTATGTAAAGCTACAAAAACTACTTTTTAAACTATAGGCCTTTTAATATTCAAATTTTACATTATATTTGCACTCCTTTTGCAGGCGTGGTGGAATTGGTAGACACGCTAGACTTAGGATCTAGTGCCGCGAGGTGTGAGAGTTCGAGTCTCTCCGCCTGTACAAAGTAAAAGCCGTCTCTGTTAAGAGACGGCTTTTTTTATTGACTTTTTTTGGTTTTATGACCTTTTCTGTAATGTTCCTCAAACCATTCAGGAGACGCTATTTCTTGATGGTATAGGTAGTCTGCTATTTTTTCAATATCCTCTTTTTTGAAAGCTTGGTAAGGCATAACACCAAATTTTCTAACAGCTCCTTTTAGCTTGGCTTTTTCTGAAGTTGGTTTTTCAACAAACGCCCATAAAGCCTTCTTGAAATCTGCATAGGTGGTTTTTTCATCAATATAATGTTTTTTTATGGCGATCATTGGCGGTGCTATTCGAGTATTCTCTGCTGAGCTCGGATGGTGACAAGCATAACACTTACTTTCTAGCAAAACCTTTCCTGGATGTTCATTTGTAAGGTCATTGGTCTGTGAAACTGTATGTGGGACAGTGTACTCCTCAATTTCTCTACTTGTAAAACTTAATAAGGCTATGCTGGTCGCCGAGATTCCTAGTACTATTTTTTTGTAAATTTTCATGATGGATGGTTAAAAGTTAATATTTAAGGAGGCAAATAAGTTTCTCCCTGGAGCCAAGATTGGCTCATTTGTGCCTCTCACAGACCTGTTGAGGTGTTCGTTGTAGGACTTATTTAATAGGTTGTTTACGCCTGCGCTTAGCCTGGTGTTTTCATAAATGCTATAACCAATAGTAGCGTCCACTAGGCTAAAAGAAGGACTTGTTGTTTCTCCGTATTCTACAGAAATCCTGGATTGTTCAAGAACGTGTCTGAAGCTCAATTCTGTTTGAAGTTTCCCTTTTAAATGATTTCCCATGAGGGTGTATCTAATGTCTAGAGGGGCTATTTCAGGGAGCGGTTCTTTTCTTTCTACATCTTGCGCTATTGTGTAAGCAATGCCCATTTGGTGTTTAAATTGTGTGCTTAGCTCTTGAGACCAATTAAATTCTAGCCCTGTTTTATAGGCTTTTTCAATATTGCTATACCTTCTCACTCCAGGACTCATAGGAAGTCTAGGGTTCAGATCAGTATCTATATACGAACTGATAAAATCCTTTAGATAAGACGCGAAAAGATCTATGTTTATTTTTGATTTTGGGCCTACCCACTCAAAAGTAACATCTAACTGATGGTTTTTTTCAGGTAATAAGTAGGGGTCTCCAACAAGCTCATAAGGATCCAGTCCTACAGGGAAGTAATTAATGAATCGTTCTGTGATACTCCCACTTCTCTGAGCTCTTCCAAACCAAGTGCCCAAAGTAACACTTTCAGATAAAGGTTTTTTTAAACCAATACTAATGTTAGGATTCCATTGAGTACTTGTGTTTTTTAAACCATTTGCTTGAATGAATTCTTTGGTTGGTTTGTTTATGCTAGCATGATTTAGTAAAATTCTAGAAGATAAAATATACTGAATATTTTTCTTTTTAATGTGATACTCAGCAAAAAGGCCTCCTTTGGTAATGACGCCCTCTTGCCACGCGTTGTCTACTAGTGTTACCCCTGAGTTTGGCCCTTTGAAAAAGCTTCTTTCTCTATTCCCTTTTGCTCCCTCGATCTTAAGATCTGTACCAGCATACAATTTTGATTCTTTAAAAATCCAAACTCCTTCAGACCTTCCTCCATAATTAAACGTATTTGCATTGGTAGAGTTGTTAGACATTCTACCCGCCTCAGGCCTGAGTAAGTTGTCCATTAAATGTTCTACGAAAGAAGCAAATAAAGCGGTGTTCCAAGAAAATAGATTCCTTTCTTCAAATCTAATCTCATGTTTTGCATTTAATAGCCAGGTGTGGTCTTTTCTTAAGTCCATGGGCAATGCAGGAAAATCTGTGTCTCTAGCCTTATTGTGAATGGCAGAAAACTTAAATTGGCTTAGCGCTGAGTGTTTAAAGCCTAGATTTAATCCTACACTACTTCTTTCAAAATTTGCAGCTACAGCGCTTCCGTTTCCTGCAGTATAATCATTACCCTTAGACCATGAACCAAAAAAGGCAAGGTCTAAACGGTTATTCATAAAGCCAACTTTAGCTTCATTTCTGGTAACGTCTCCATTTGCTTCAAACCCAGATGAGACACGGCCATAATAGGTATTTTTTTCGCTAAATATTATTTGAGCAGGGATAAAATTTATGGTTCCACCAAAGCCTGTTCCAAACCTTAACGCATGCGGACCTTTTAAGATTTCTATTCTATCTAGCATATTGGGAGCCATTTGACTAGTAGGAGGGTCCATTCGGTTTGGACAGGCAGCGATAGTACTCTGCACACCATCTAAAATAATATTCAATTGTTCGTATTTAAACCCTCTAATCACCGGGTCAAAACCATAATTCCCTCCCTTTCTAATACTACTCACTCCAGGGTTTTGTGTTAGAATGGCTGTAGCGTCATGGGCAAGTTGCTCTTGATAATCAATTTTAATTTTATCGATTGGTTTTTCACTGGGCCTAATCGCTAACACTGTCACAGGATAAAGATTTATAAAATCTTCTTGTTTATAAAAGACCTTCTCTTTTATAGCTTTTTCAATAGCTGTTGCATTTAGTTCCCATGCTCCAAAGCTAAGGTGAGAGAGTTTCATGATTTCCTTGCTATCCAAGTAAATAAGGATATTGCCACTTTTGTCAGAAACACCTTTTTGGCTTCCATATTGAAAAGTAGCACCAATTATAGGCCTCATAGTTTCTTGATTAACTAATTTTATTTCATGTGTTTCCTGTGCTTGTGTCCAAAAAAAGGACACAAACAAGATGAAAGGTACAAGAGTACCTTTGACTAAATTTTTCATTTCTAGATAGATATTTAAATGAATAAAGAATTTCTTACTACTAAAAATCTAGTAGTAATGTAGCGTCAATTAAGCTACTTTATTCGGCGGGTGAAAAATATCTAAAAGAAAAGGTGAGGAGATAGGCTCCATGTATCTCGGGAAGTTGGCGGTTTTAAGTACCGCTATTGTTACTTTAGGAAGTCTTAAAAATCTCTTTATAAAAATAAATTCATATTTACTGTGTAATAATTGAGGAAATTCTTGTTCTTGACTTTGTTGTGATTCTTGTAGTTGTTGCATCAAATAACATTTGCCACCACATGCCAACTCTGGTTTTTCCTTATTAACGCAAAGGACTTCTCTAATGTATTCGTTATTAACCAAAAAATCTCCCCACACAGCCAAGTTCACCACAGGTTGTATATGGAGACAGAGGAGTAAAATAACGCTGTAAAACCTGGACATTAAATTTTTCGTAAAAATATGATATAGCTTAGCTTTAGTGTGTAACTATTGTTACCAGAAATCTCATTGTTTCTAAATTGCAAATAACAAAATTATTACTTTCTACCTACCACCGTAATTTTCACTTCGTTCTCCAGAAGTTTCTTTCTAAATGTTTTAGAAATTTCTTTATCTGTAATAATTTCGTCAATATCAGAAAGTCCGCATATTTTAGCAAAGCTCCTTTTGCCAAATTTCGAGGCATCTGCTAATACAATGACTTTTTGAGCAGCGTCGATCATTTTTTTATTGAGTGCCGCTTCTTCTAAATTTGTGGTAGATATTCCGTAGTTTATGTCTATTCCGTCTGCTCCCAAAAACAATTTACTACAAGAAATGTGTTCCAGCATATACTCAGCATAATTTCCAATCACAGATGCGGCGCTGTGTCTCAGGTACCCTCCCAATTGTAAAATTTCAATATTCTCATGTTTAATTAAATGCATTACAACTGCTAAAGAAGGCGTAATTACAGTGAGCTTATTTTTGGGTTCAATGTATTTTGAAAGTGCTTGAACCGTTGTTCCAGAAGCAATCATGATAGCGTCATTTTCAGAAATTAGTGAAGCGGCCATTTGCGCTATGCCATTTTTTTCTTCAACAAATACCTTTTCCTTATCTAAAACGGTCCTTTCATTAATATAGGGGTTTTCTAAAGAGGCTCCTCCATGGGTTCTAAAAAGAAGGCCTTTTTGCTCTAAAAACTTAAGGTCTTTTCTAATCGTTACTGCAGAGACCCCCAGAATATTGCAAAGGTCAGATACCTCCAAGTGTTTTTCTTGGGTCAGTTTTTTTAAAATAGCACGGTGTCTTTCCATAATATGAGGTAAATATATAAAATGAAATAAAACGAAATAAAAAAATGCTTCAAAAAGTTCAAATTGGTATAATTGATGGATAATTAGATTTCGTTTTGTTTCACTTTGCTTATTATTTGTTACATTTGGACAACAGAAAAAATGTATTGCCCTATGTTTAGTAGAGAAAATCAAATACAATCACTTGAAAGCCATGACCTGTGGGATATTATCGTTATTGGTGGTGGCGCTACAGGTTTGGGCGTTGCTTTGGATGCTACTTCAAGAGGATACAAAACCTTATTGTTGGAGCAGGTAGATTACGCTAAAGGGACTTCTAGCAGGAGCACTAAATTGGTGCATGGCGGTGTGCGTTATTTGGCACAGGGTAATATTGATCTGGTTAGAGAGGCGTTGTACGAACGTGGATTAATGCTCAAAAACGCATCGCACTTAGTGCAAAACCAAAGCTTTATTATCCCAAATTACAGAAATTGGGATAATTTCTTTTATGGCTTTGGCATGATGGTTTACGATTTGCTTTCGGGAAAATTGAGCTTTGGTACATCTAAATTTATTAGGGCGAAAGAGACCCTTCATAGACTCTCTACCCTGAATAAGAAAAATTTAAAAGGAGGCGTAGTGTATCACGACGGCCAATTCGACGACGCTAGATTGGCTGTTAATTTAGCCCAAACTTGTATTGAAAATGGCGCTACACTTTTGAATCATTTTAAGGTACAAAGTCTTAAAAAGTCCTCTAAAGGTTTGGTTAATGGTTTGCTTGCAATAGATCAAGAGACCCAAAAAGTATATGATTTAATGACTAAAGTGGTGGTTAATGCCACAGGTGTTTTTACAGATGAAATCCTTAAAATGGATCAAGCTCAAGCACCAAATACCATTCGTCCTAGCCAGGGAATTCATTTGGTTTTTGATCGAGAATTTTTACCTGGAAATGACGCCATTATGATTCCTAAAACAGACGACGGTCGCGTACTTTTCTTAGTGCCATGGAATAACAAGGTAGTTATGGGTACCACAGATACCCTAATAGACAGCCACAGTTTAGAACCCAAGCCTTTGGAGGAGGAAATAAATTTTATCCTCCAAACTGCCAACCGATATTTAAATAAAAAGGTACAACGCTCAGACGTGCGAAGTATCTTTGCGGGCTTGAGGCCGTTAGCTGCACCAAAAGATGGTAGTGAGAAGACTAAAGAAATATCAAGAAGCCACAAAATAATTGTTTCTCCCTCTGAATTAGTCACTATTACAGGTGGTAAATGGACCACTTACAGGAAAATGGCACAAGACACCATAAATAAAATAATTGCCCTTAAAAAATTACCCCATTCGACTTGCCAGACTGTCAACCTAAAGATTCACGGGGCCCAAGAACAGGCAAATGTCCAAGATCATTTATATATTTATGGATCAGATAAAAAATTCATTGAACAGCTCTATAAAGAAGATTCAAGTTTAAAAGAACTGCTTCATCCAAGACTGCCTTACACTAAAGCAGAAGTCATTTTTGCCGTGAGAAACGAAATGGCTAGAACTATAGAAGATGTTTTGGCTCGAAGGGTGAGGGTACTTTTTTTAGATGCTAGTGCTGCCATAGATATGGCAGAGGAAGTGGCCCAGATTATAGGAAGAGAATTAAAAAAAGACACAGATTGGGAAGCTGCTCAAGTAGCTTCGTTTAAAGTGTTGGCGCAACAATACTTATTAAAATAACCACCGCATGGATCAGTACATAGTATCGTTAGATCAAGGAACAACCTCTTCAAGGGCTATTGTGTTTAATAAGCAAGGTGCTGTTGTGTGTATGGCACAGGAGGAGTTTACCCAATTTTTTCCGAAACCAGGATGGGTAGAGCACGATCCAATTGAAATATTAAATTCGCAAACCACCGTAATAGAAAAAGCCCTTGCTCAAAAAGGACTCTCAGGAAAAGACATCGCTGCCATAGGTATTACCAACCAAAGAGAAACGGTAGTGGTTTGGGACAAGAAAACCGGTAGGCCTGTTTACAATGCTATAGTTTGGCAGGACAAACGTACTGCGGACTATTGTGACCAATTAAAAAATGAGGGTAAGTCAGCAGAGATAAGACAAAAAACAGGTCTAGTAATAGACGCCTACTTTTCTGGAACTAAGGTGAAATGGATTTTAGATCATGTTCCTGGCGCAAGAGAGAAAGCTGTAAAAGGAGACCTTCTCATGGGCACTATAGACACTTGGTTGGTTTGGAACTTTACCAAAAACGCACATCACATCACAGATGTTACCAATGCATCTAGAACCTTATTGTTTAACATTAATACCATGACTTGGGATGCAGATTTATTGGCTCTTTTTGATATTCCAATTCAAATGCTACCAGAGGTAAAGGAGTCTAGCGAAATATATGGTCACACTTCCCTTGCGGGTAGTGACCACAAAATTCCTATTGCTGGAATTGCAGGAGACCAGCAAGCGGCTTTATTTGGACAGATGTGTGTCCAGCCAGGAATGGTTAAAAATACTTATGGGACAGGTTGTTTTATGCTCATGAATATTGGATACACACCTATAGTATCCCAAAACAATTTACTGACCACTGTGGCATGGAAAATTAAAGGAAAAACCACTTATGCGCTTGAGGGCAGTGTTTTTATTGCTGGTGCTGTAGTCCAGTGGCTCAGAGATAGTTTAAAAATCATCGATCAATCTAATGAGGTAGAGGCTTTGGCAGCAAGTGTAGATCACACAGATGGGGTCTATTTTATTCCTGCTTTTGCAGGTTTGGGAGCGCCCTATTGGGACCAACATGCCAAGGGAACACTCTTTGGTTTAACAAGAGGAAGTACCAAAGCTCATATAGCAAGAGCTTCTTTAGAGTCTATTGCTTTTCAGACTATGGATATGCTTAAGGCTATGGAGGCCGATGCCAATATAACTATAAAAGAGCTCAGGGTAGACGGAGGAGCAACTGTTAATAATTTGCTCATGCAATTCCAATCAGACGTATTAAACACCAAAACAGTCCGACCTCAAATTGTAGAAACTACCGCTATGGGGGCTGCCTTTTTAGCTGGATTAGCTGTGGGTTATTGGACTGATTTTAAAGAAATTGAATCTATTTGGACTACAGACAAGACCTTTTCCCCTTCAACAGATAGGCCCCCCATTAATGCACATATTAAGGGTTGGGAAAAAGCTATAAAAGCAATGACTTACTGGACCAGTTTAAATTAAACACAAGCGTATTAGGCTATTTATTACTGAATTAATTGGAACAGCCGCACTGATTCTTTTCCTTGGTTCTATGCCTGGGTGCCTGTTTTAAACCCCATATTTGGCGCTATTCTAGCGGCTTTTCTCTTTAATCAGTTGGGTACTTAATTCTTCCAGAGAAACGCCTTTTGTTTCTGGCATCATAAAGTGAACAAAAACAAGTTGTAGCACCATCATAAAAGCAAAAAAGGCAAACACAGGAGCCGCCCCTATGGTACCAAACAACCAGGGTACCATAGATGGAATTATCGCTGCCAATACCCAGTGGGTACTCGTGCCAAATGATTGACCAGCACCCCTGAGGTGATTAGGGAATACTTCAGAAATAAACACCCATATAATAGCCCCTTGGCCTATAGCATGAGAGGCAATAAATAGAAATAAAAATCCAGGGACTGCCATTCCGGTCCATTCAAATTGAAAGGCTGCGGCAACAAGGGCTAAAGAAATAATATAGCCTACGGACCCTATATACATGAGTTGTCTTCTGCCCAGTTTATCTATTAAAAAGATTCCTATAAAAGTAAAAAGTAAATTGGTGGCCCCTATCCCAATGGAGCTTAAGAGCGCGGTGCTTTCTCCAAGTCCTGCCTCTTCAAATATCCTGGGTGCATAATATAAAAAGGCATTAATTCCTGAAAACTGATTAAAGAAAGCGATCAGAAAAGCAAGCATTAAGGGAAAGCGGTATTTTTTCATCCAAATATTTTCTTTGTTATGCTCCGCTTCATTATTTCCTTTAACTGAAAGCACAAATGCGTCAATGACCATATCTGAGCCAATTTCTTTTAAAGCTTCTTCCGCTTCTTCCTTTCTATTTTTCATGACCAACCAGCGAGGACTCATAGGAACTGCCATAATAAAAAGGGTGTATAAAATAGCTGGAAATGCCTCTACACCCATCATCCATCGCCAATCGTTTTCTCCGCTACCACTCAATAAGTAGTTAGAGAAAAAAGCGACTAAAATACCAAATACCAGCATAAACTGGTAGAAGCCTACGAGTCTTCCCCGGTCTTTCGCAGGGGATATTTCTGAAATATAAGCTGGTGCTGCAATGGTAGAAACTCCAACGCCTATACCTCCTAAGAACCTGAAAAATGCAAAAGTGATAGGGTCATTAGACAAGGCAGAGCCTATGGCAGAGACAGAGTATAGAATACCAATCCAAAAAAGGGTTTTCTTTCTTCCTAATCTATCGGTGGGGTAGCCGCCAAAAAGCGCGCCTAATACAGTTCCCCAAAGGGCCATTCCCATGACTACCCAGCCGTGAAAACTGTCAGAAGACTCCCATAGGACTTGAAGTTTTTTGTCTGCTCCAGAGATCACAACAGTGTCAAATCCAAAGAGAAATCCTGCTAAAGCAGCAATAATAGAAAATTTTAAAATTTTAGCATGCATTTTAATAGTGGTGTTGGTTGGCCGTAAATCTATTAAAAATATTTTGCTATTTGAGACATTATTTTAGATGAAGCGCCTAATTGCGCAGAAATATAGGAGGTTTGAATCCCTTTTATCTGCTCAATATATGGCTTCTCTACAGCCAATTCTAAAAATTGAGTAGCATTTTCAGTAGTGATTATGACTTGAATTCCGCCAAGTGCTACGAGGTCTTTAGCTTCTTTAAACTTATTAAAATTCGGTCCAATAGCAAGTGGAATACCGTAAACTGCTGCTTCTAATGTGTTGTGTAGGCCTGTTTTAAAACCGCCTCCAACATAGGCCATTTGCGCTAATGGGTATATCTGATTTAAAATACCAATACGGTCTACAATAAGTACAGAAGCTTTGGAAGCCTCTTGAGGATTGGTCTTAGAAAGCCACACACTTTGTTTTTGTAATTGAATGGGGAGCACTTGGAGGATTGTTTCTACTGACGCTTTGTCTACTTTATGAGGTGCTAAAACAAATTTAATGTTGTGTGAATTTTTTTCAAGCGCCACGCCTAAAATGCTCATGTCTTCAGGCCAAACACTGCCTCCAACAAATAGCGGTTTCTCGGAGGAAAAAGCAGTTAGGATTTCTTGGGTTTCCTTCGGGAGGGCTTCTGTGTGTTTAGAAAGTCTAGACACTCTGTCAAAACGCGTATCTCCAGCGACACTTACCTGCGCATACCCACTGTCTTTTACAAGAGCTTGGGAGCTGATGTCTTGAACAAAAATATGTGAAAATTTATGTAGGCTTTTTCTCATGAAGCGACCATACCATTTAAAATAAATATGATTGGGTCTAAAAATGGCAGCAATAAGGATGCTCGGAATTTCTGCTTGCTGAAGTGCGGTCATATAATTGGGCCATACCTCATATTTCACAAAAATGGCCAAAGAAGGTTTTATAACTTTTACAAACCGCATGGCGTTGTGAAGGCTATCTACAGGTAAGTAAACGACTTTGTCTGCTAGTGGAGTGTTTTTTTTCACCTCAAATCCCGAAGGAGAAAAAAAGGACAATACAATCTGATGTTCCGGATAACACTGGCGAATTTTTTCTAACACAGGAACACCTTGCTCGTATTCTCCCAAGGATGCCGAGTGCATCCAAATGGTTTTTTTAGTGGGGTTTAATTCTAAAGAAAGGGTTTTAAATACTTCTTTTCTGCCTTTTACAAAGCGTTTTAATTTGGGTGAAAATAGTGCCGCAATAGGAAGAATCCCTTGACCAAGCGTGACTAATAAATTGTACAATAAATACAAGGCTTATATCTTTGGTAACAAAAATACGTTTCTTTATCTCAATCAATGGTGTAGGGGGGTATTTTTTGTATTTTCGTAGGGTCTTTATAAAGCATTTATGAAAAAAATACAAATGGTAGACCTTCAAGGTCAATACCGTGACATACAAACAGAGGTAAACGAAAGATTTACATCTGTATTAGAGAGTGCCGCCTTTATTAATGGTCCAGAAGTACAAGAATTTCAGAAAGCCTTAGAAGCTTATCTGGGCGTAAAACATGTCATTCCTTGTGCGAATGGAACAGATGCATTGCAAATAGCTATGATGGGTCTGGGCTTACAGCCCGGTGATGAGGTGATTACGGCAGATTTTACTTTTGCGGCTACTGTAGAGGTCATTGCCTTATTAGGGCTAACTCCCGTTTTGGTAGATGTGCTACCAGATACTTTTATGATAGACCCAGCTTCAGTAGCCAGAGCCATAACACCCAAGACCAAAGCCATTGTTCCAGTACATCTTTTTGGGCAAACGGCACCTATGGATGATATTATGGAAATAGCTACCAAGTACAATTTAAAAGTGATAGAGGACAATGCACAAGCCATTGGGGCCACTTTTACTTCCGTAAACGGCACAAAGAAAATGGCTGGTACCATTGGGCATGTGGGGGCCACCTCTTTCTTTCCGTCTAAAAATTTAGGCTGTTATGGAGATGGGGGCGCATTATTCACCAATGACGACGCCCTAGCCCATACCTTAAGAGGAATTGTAAACCACGGGATGTACGAAAGGTACCACCACGACGTTGTTGGGGTAAACTCTAGATTAGACGCTTTACAGGCTGCAGTTTTAAATGCAAAATTGCCTAGGCTAGACAGTTATAATGCCAAGAGAAGGGCTGCCGCAAAGGCATATAATGCTGCTTTTAAAGGACATCCGGACATTGAATTACCAAAAACAGTCAATGGTTGCAAAGGGATTTGTGACAGCTGTGATTGCCATGTATTTCACCAATACACCTTAAAAATCACCCATGGAAAAAGAGATGCACTCGTGGCTCATTTGGCCTCAGAAGCAATTCCTTGTGGGGTGTATTATCCTATTCCATTGCACAGGCAAAAAGCCTATACCAACGACAGTTATAAAGAGACAGATTTTACAGTAACCAATACCTTAAGTGAGCAGGTAATCTCATTGCCCATGCATACTGAATTAGATGCAGCTCAAATTTCACATATCACAAAAACCATCCTCAATTTTTTAAATTCATAAGATGGCAACGGTATTGGTGACAGGCGGTCTAGGGTATATCGGATCACATACCGTGGTCTGTTTGTTAGAAGCGGGTCATAAAGTAGTAGTGGTAGATAATCTGGTGAATACCAGTGCTGCCGTACTGGATGGTATAACCACAATAACAGGAAAAACACCGGAGTTTTACCCCATGGATTTAAGACATCCTGAAACTGCATCAATCTTATTTTCCAAACATCCAGACATTAATGCGGTCATTCATTTTGCCGCTTTTAAAGCAGTAGGGGAGTCCGTTGAGAAGCCTTTAGATTACTATCAAAACAACCTAAATACCTTAGTGTATTTACTTCAGGAAGTCGTAAAGCAGCCTATTGCATTTATTTTTAGTTCTTCTTGCACCGTTTATGGTCAGGCCCTTGAATTGCCTATAGAGGAGACCGCTCCGGTACTAAAAGCCATGTCTCCCTATGGAAACACCAAGCAAATTGGAGAAGAAATACTGCAGGACAGTTGTCTTGCCTATCCCCATTTAAAGGTCACCGCACTGAGGTATTTTAACCCTATAGGCGCACATGAATCTGCACTTATTGGCGAGCTACCCATTGGAGTTCCTCAAAATTTAGTGCCTTTTATCACCCAAACAGGGGTTGGTAAAAGAGCACAATTGTCTGTATTTGGAAATGATTACCCCACCCCAGACGGCACTTGTATCAGAGATTATATTCACGTGGTAGACCTCGCAGAAGCGCATATGGCCGCTATGGATAGGTTGCTCAACAATGCGCCAACAGCCTCATTTGAAGTCTTTAATGTGGGTACAGGTAAAGGGAGTTCTGTTTTAGAGGTCATTAAAGCCTATGAAAAAGTCAGTGGGCGTTCTTTGCCCTTTGTCTTTGCTCCGCCAAGACAGGGCGATGTCACAGCCGCATACGCTAACACCTATAAAGCCAGCACTATTTTAGGTTGGCAGGCACGCTTTTCTTTAGAAGAAGCTATGGCTTCTGCATGGGCATGGGAAAATAAATTACTATATTAGGAAGCAAAATAGTACTTAGACTCTGGGTATTGTTTTGAATTTTAAATAACCAAACCTATAAAGTATCTCGCATCATGAAAAAACTTCTATTTAGCCTCCTATTACTCTGTGGCCTAAACCTTCACGCTCAAAAAACCTACTTGCATTGCGGTCAGATTATAGACGTTGCCAAGGGTAAAACCCTTAGCGAAAAAACCATTGTTGTATCTGGAAATACCATTGAATCCATTCTAAATGGTTATGTAAATGGATCAGATACAGACACTCATATTGATTTAAAAAAGCAGGTGGTTATGCCTGGTTTTATAGATATGCATGTGCATATTGAGCATGAATCTAATCCGAGGACTTATATGAATCGCTTTACAGAAAACGAGGCCGACGTTGCCTTGGGAGCTACTGTATATGCTAAAAGAACCCTTATGGCAGGTTTTACAACGGTAAGAGATTTAGGAGGTAGTGGGGTAAATATAGCCTTGAGAAAAGCCATTGCCAAAGGAACTGTATTGGGACCGAGAATTTTTACTGCAGGTAAAGCGATAGGTACCACAGGAGGTCATGCAGACCCAACCAACGGAAGAAGCTACGATCTCATGGGAGACCCAGGCCCTAGAGAAGGAGTGGTGAACTCCCCTGCAGATGCCAGAAAAGCAGTGAGACAACGCTATAAAGATGGCGCAGACGTCATTAAAATTACAGCGACAGGAGGGGTGCTCAGTGTGGCTAAAAATGGTCAAAACCCACAGTTTACGGCAGATGAATTGGCTGCCATAGTGAGTACCGCAAAAGATTATGGCATGCTTACAGCGGCACATGCACATGGTGATGAAGGAATGAAAAGGGCTATTATAGCTGGGATTAAGACCATAGAGCATGGAACCCTTATGGAGCCGTCTACCATGGATTTAATGGTAAAATACGACGCTTATCTGGTGCCAACAATATCTGCTGGTAAAGCAGCAGCAGCCAATGCCGCCATACCAGGTTATTTCCCAGAGGTCATTGCAAAAAAGGCATTAGAGATAGGACCTAGAAGTCAATCTACTTTTGCAATGGCCTATAAAAAAGGGGTTAAAATTGCTTTTGGAACAGACGCAGGGGTGTCTCCTCATGGAGACAACGCCAAAGAATTTGGATTTATGGTAGCAGCTGGAATGCCCGTAATGGAAGCCATTGCAGCAGCAACAATTACCAACGCCAATTTGTTGGGTTATGCAGATAGTTTGGGCCAATTAAAGGCCGGCTATACTGCAGATATAGTCGCTGTAAATGAGCATCCAGAAAAAAATGTAACTACTTTGGAGCAAGTCGTTTTTGTGATGAAAGAAGGTACAGTTTTTAAGGAAAAAAACAAAGAAGTATTACGCGACTACTAATAAAAATGAAAGCCTATTTAATATTAAAGGGAGGGTATAAAGCCCTCCTTTTTTTAAGGTATTAAAGTATTGAAAAGTAATACTTTATAGGGTTTTTTTTAGGGAATCATAATTTTATACAACGTTTTCGTATTTTTTTGTAATTATGAGTAAAACCGAAGGCTCAAATTAGGCAAATGTTGTATTTTTGAATAAATTTTGTGTTAAAGACCCATATTCCAATTTATAGATGGATCCATATTCCTTTTTAAACGCCGCACATACCTCGTTCTTTGCGGATCTTTACGATAAATATTTAAAAAACCCAGACAGCGTTGAACCTTCATGGCGTGCATTTTTCCAAGGCTACGACTTTGGTTCAGAATCCCATGGTTTTTTTAACGAAGAAGCCGTTGTTTCTACTACTGCCATTTCTGAAATGCCAGAAAGCATGCAGAAAGAATTTCAAGTCATTAGGCTGATTGATGGGTACAGAAGCAGGGGGCATTTATTCACTGAAACCAATCCGGTTAGAGAGCGAAGAAAATACAGTCCAACATTGGATTTAGAAAACTTTGGACTGACTGATGCAGATTTAAATACCGTATTTTCTGCAGGGGAAATTATTGGTATTGGTGCTGCTACGCTTACCGACATTGTTGCACACTTAAAACGTATTTATTGTGACGCTATTGGTGTCGAGTATATGTATATCAGAAATCCTGAGCGTGTTGCATGGATTCAGGACTGGTTGAATGTCAATGATAATCACCCTTCTTTTTCAATAGATCAGAAAAAACATATTCTTAAGAAGCTTACACAAGCAGTGAGTTTTGAAAGTTTTTTACATACCAAATACGTTGGTCAGAAGCGTTTCTCCTTAGAGGGAAATGAATCTTTAATTCCAGCTTTAGACGCCATTGTTGAGGCTGCTGCAGCCAAAGGGGTTGCGGAGTTCGTTATGGGAATGGCCCATAGAGGACGTTTAAACGTATTGACAAATATTTTTGGAAAGTCTGCAAAAGATATTTTTAGTGAGTTTGACGGTAAAGACTACGAGCAGGTAGTTTTTGACGGAGACGTAAAGTATCACTTGGGATGGACCTCTGATAGAATGTCAGACAACGGCAATAAAATAGTCATGAATATTGCGCCCAACCCATCCCACCTAGAAACGGTAGGAGCCGTGGTTGAGGGTATTGCTCGTGCCAAACAAGATAACTTATATCCAGATGACTTTTCTAAAGTTCTGCCTATAGTATTGCATGGAGATGCCGCTATAGCTGGTCAAGGTCTGGTGTATGAAGTGGTACAAATGGCTCAGTTAGACGGATATAAAACCAATGGAACCATACATATTGTAGTGAATAATCAGATTGGTTTTACCACCAACTATTTAGATGCTAGATCTTCTACTTATTGCACAGATATAGGTAAAGTGACTCTGAGTCCTGTACTTCATGTAAATGCAGACGACGCAGAAGCAGTAGTTCACGCTGCATTATTTGCCTTAGAATACCGCATGAGGTTTCAAAGAGATGTATTTATAGATCTATTGGGTTATAGGAAATACGGTCATAACGAAGGAGATGAACCGAGATTTACACAGCCTAAATTGTATAAGGCTATTGCCAAACACCAAAATCCTAAAGAAATTTACACGGCAAGACTCATTGAAGAAGGAGTTATAACGCCAGATTTTGTCAAAGGATTAGAGCAGGCTTATAAAGACAGTTTAGAAGTAGATTTAGAAGACTCCAGAAAAGAAGATAAAACCGTCATTACACCATTCATGTCTGAGGCATGGAAAGGCTTGGATCCTGCTCAAGAAGACACCATGGCTTTAAAAGTAGCTACGGCTTATCCAGCAGATAAGCTTACAGGTATAGCGAAGGTCATTACCACCTTACCATCTGACAAGAAATTCTTGAGAAAGATAGACAAGCTCATTGAAGATAGGCGTAAGATGTTTTTTGAAAACAATACCCTGGATTGGGCTATGGGAGAACTCTTGGCATATGGATCTCTTTTAGAAGAGGGATTTGACGTGAGAATTTCTGGTCAAGATGTAGAGCGAGGTACTTTCTCTCACAGACATGCGGTATTGAAAGTTGAGGCGAGTGAAGAAGAAGTGTTGCTTTTAAATCAGTTAAACGACCACCAAGGCAAATTACACATTTTTAACTCTTTGCTGTCTGAGTATGGAGTAGTAGGTTTTGATTATGGCTATGCTATGGCAAGCCCTAATACATTAACTATTTGGGAAGCGCAATTTGGAGATTTTAGTAATGGCGCCCAAATTATGATTGACCAATATATTTCTGCCGCAGAGGACAAGTGGAAATTGCAAAACGGTTTGGTCATGCTATTGCCTCATGGATATGAGGGACAAGGAGCAGAGCACTCCTCTGCCAGAATGGAAAGGTATTTGCAATTGTGTGCCAAGGACAATATGTTTGTAGCAGATTGTACTACACCAGCTAATATGTTTCATTTGTTGAGAAGGCAGTTGAAAGCCACTTACAGAAAACCATTGGTCGTGTTTACACCCAAGAGTTTGCTGAGGCACCCAAAGGCAGTTTCCGGATTGGAAGATTTTGCAAACGGTCATTTTCAAGAAGTTATAGGAGACACCACAGCGGTAAAAGAACAGGTTAAAACACTCGTATTTTGTACCGGTAAATTCTACTATGACTTATTGGAATCTAGAGAGACTTTGGAAAGAGAAGACGTGGCATTAGTGAGAATAGAACAATTGTTTCCTTTAGCTGTAGATCAAATTCAGGCACAAATTGATCTCTACAAAAATGTAAAAGACATTGTATGGGCCCAAGAAGAGCCCAGAAACATGGGGGCATGGAGTCACCTATTGATGCATTTGCCAATGGCCTCTAAATTTAGAGTAGCCTCTAGGCGTTTTTACGCTTCTCCAGCTGCGGGAAGTGCCGTGCGTTCTAAAAGAAGGCACCAAGAAGTCATTGATTATGTATTCGATGCTTCCAAAGACAATATGATTAGATAATAAATTAAAGAGATCTCATAAATTATACACGATGATTTTAGAAATGAAAGTACCCTCTCCAGGGGAGTCCATCACAGAAGTAGAAATTGCCACTTGGTTGGTTCAAGACGGTGATTATGTAGAAAAAGACCAAGCTATTGCAGAGGTAGACTCAGACAAGGCAACATTGGAATTACCTGCTGAAATGAGTGGCGTAATTACCCTAAAGGCAGAAGAAGGTGACGCTGTTGCGGTGGGTGCTGTGGTTTGTTTAATAGATACGTCGGCTGCTAAGCCAGCAGGAGACGCTCCAGCTAAAGTAGCTGAAGCTACTCCACAAACCGCTCCAGTTGCTGCATCGGCCCCCGTAAAAGAGACCCCTGCTGCTGCCACTAGCTACGCAACAGGAACCGCTTCTCCGGCTGCCAAGAAAATATTGGCAGAAAAAGGCATATCTGCCTCTGAGATTGTAGGGACAGGAAAAGACGGTAGGGTAACTAAAGAAGATGCTGTAAAAGCAGTGCCTTCCATGGGAACAAATTCTACTGGTGGTGCTAGGACAACTTCTAGAAGTAAGCTGTCTATGTTACGAAGAAAAGTGGCGGAGCGTTTGGTGTCTGCGAAGAACGAAACAGCCATGTTAACTACTTTTAATGAAGTAGATATGGGGCCTATTTTTGCCCTTAGAAAGCAATACAAAGAAGCCTTTGCAGAAAAGCATGGTGTAGGATTAGGCTTCATGTCATTCTTCACCAAAGCGGTCATTCGTGCCCTTGAACTTTACCCAGCGGTAAATTCTATGATCGATGAAAAAGAGATGGTTACCTATGATTTCTGTGATATTTCTATTGCTGTATCTGGACCAAAAGGGCTGATGGTTCCTGTGATTAGAAATGCAGAAAATCTCAGTTTTAGAGGCGTAGAGGCAGAGGTGAAACGTTTGGCTATTCGCGCTCGTGACGGAGAAATTACGGTAGACGAAATGACTGGTGGAACCTTTACGATTACCAATGGTGGCGTGTTTGGCTCTATGTTGTCTACCCCAATTATTAACCCTCCTCAGTCTGCTATTTTAGGAATGCACAATATTGTAGAGCGTCCTGTAGTGAAAAATGGAGCGATTGTAGTAGCGCCTATTATGTATGTGGCCCTTTCTTACGATCACAGAATTATTGATGGAAAAGAGTCTGTAGGTTTCTTGGTGGCTGTTAAAGAAGCTTTGGAAGATCCAACAACTTTCTTAATGGACGGTGATCAAAAGAAAGCCTTAGAGCTATAGTGGTATTCACAGACACCCATACCCATTTGTACAGTGAATCTTTTGCTGAAGACAGAGATGAGGTGATTCAAGAAGCACTCAATAAAGGAGTAAAGCGTTTTTTTCTTCCTGCCATAGACAGTACGTATCTGTCTAAAATGCAGGAATTAAAAAACGCTTTTCCGTTGAATATGTTTTTGATGAGTGGTCTTCATCCTACCCATGTCAAAGAAAATTTCAGAGAAGAGCTAGCAGTACTAGAGTCTTTTTTGGATGAAGCTCAAGGGGTTGCCGTGGGAGAAATTGGGATGGATCTATACTGGGACAAAACCTTTTTAAAGCAGCAGCAAGAGGCCTTTCACTTGCAAATTGAGTGGGCTAAAAAGCGTCAGCTTCCTATTGTAATTCATTGTAGAGATGCATTCGATGCCGTTTTTGAGGTATTGGAGTCGCATAAAGGCCCATTATTGAGAGGAATTTTCCATTGTTTTACCGGAGACTTATCTCAGGCCAATAGGGCCATATCTCTGGGGATGAAACTTGGGATAGGCGGGGTGCTTACTTTTAAAAATGGTGGATTAGATCGTTTTATAGATCAGATTGACCTATCTCATTTGGTTTTAGAAACCGATGCCCCTTACTTGGCACCAGTCCCCTACAGAGGAAAGAGAAATACGTCTGCCTACCTTCCTTTGGTAGCAGAAAGATTAGCGCTTCTTACTGGAAAATCGCTGGAAGACATTGCTGCCATTACCACAGAAAATTCAAAGGCTGTTTTTGGGGTGTAAAACTCAAATAGACAGTCTTGCTTTAATATTTTATTTTTTGAATGTTGTAGAAGCTTGTTTGTGCTTTTGTTTTTCTACGAGACTTTAAAATATTGTTTTTTGAATGTCCTTTATATTGCGTAATGTTGTCCTTTAATATTGTAATAAGCTTCACTAAGTACTCTATTTCTTTATGGCCAGATCAAAAATACTTCTTTTGTATACCGGTGGTACAATAGGGATGGTAAAACATCCAGAAACAGGCACCTTAAAAGCCTTTAACTTTGACGCTATAGCAGAGCAAATTCCTGAGTTAAAGCTACTAGATTGTGAGACAGAGTGTATTTCGTTTGAAACACCTATTGATTCTAGTGATATAGATCCAAGTTTGTGGGTTACTATGGTAGATATGATCGAAACCCATTATGATTCATATGATGGTTTTGTGATCCTACACGGGAGTGACACCATGAGTTATAGTGCTGCGGCGCTAAGCTTTATGTTTGAGAATCTTTCTAAACCAATTATTTTTACGGGATCCCAGTTGCCTATTGGAGATTTAAGAACAGATGCCAAAGAAAATTTAATTACCTCCATTCAATTGGCTGCACTTCAAGAAAACGGGAGGCCATTAATACAGGAGGTAGGTCTTTATTTTGAATATAAATTATACCGTGGTAACAGAACCACAAAAATTAATGCAGCACATTTTGAAGCATTTGAGTCATTAAATTATGCTCCCTTGGCTCAGTCGGGCGTTTCTTTGGAAGTAAATAGGTCATTGCTATTAAAGCCTCAAAAAGGAAAACAACCAAAATTCCATAAAAAAATGGACCATAATGTGGGGGTTTTGAAACTTTTTCCTGGTATTTCTTCATCTTTTGTTCGGTCTGTTTTGTTTTCAGAAGGCTTAAAAGCCATTGTTTTGGAAACTTATGGGGCTGGAAATGCACCAACGGCACCCTGGTTTATAGCTATTTTATCTGAGGCTATTCAAAATGGTTTGATTATTGTTAATGTAACACAGTGCTCTGGTGGCAGTGTTTTGATGGGGCATTATGAGGCCAGTAAAGGACTTGAAAAAATACAACTACTTAATGGTAAGGATATTAGCACAGAGGCTGCTTTGGCAAAGCTTATGTATATGCTTGGGAGTGGTGTCTCTAAAGGAACATTTAAGACCATATTTGAAACTTCTTTGAGGGGAGAAATGCAATAAAATTAACGATTAGAATTTCATTAATTAGCATTTTTTTTGTTATTTGCCCTGCCTAAAAACATCAATAGAGAGGTGGCCGAGCGGTCGAAGGCGCACGCCTGGAAAGCGTGTATACACCAAAAGTGTATCGAGGGTTCGAATCCCTTCCTCTCTGCTTTGAAGTTTTACGTTTAATAATTATAAAATTTTTTTATCTTTAACCCATTAACTAACTAAATTTAAGTTTTTAAAAAATGAAAAGATCATTCTCTATCCTAGCCATGTCTGGGTTATTTGTATTAAGTACAAGTACAGCAAGTGCAGTAACACTAGTTCAGGAAGCTGCTGCCGAAAAAGGTTTCACTCAAGTTCTTAAAGAACAATTTATCCAAGGGGGTGCATCCTTCATGGGGATTGTATTGCTTTGTTTAATCTTAGGATTGGCTGTAGCAATTGAAAGAATTATCTTCTTAAACTTGGCTACAACGAATACAACAAAATTAAAAGAAGCTGTTGAAGAAGCTTTAAAATCTGGTGGTGTAAATGCTGCTAAAGAATTATGTAGAGACACAAAAGGACCTGTTGCTTCTATTTTTTACCAAGGATTAGACAGAGCTGGTGAAAGTGTTGAGTCTGCTGAGAAGGCAGTTGTTGCTTATGGTGGTGTTCAAATGGGTCAATTAGAGAAAAATGTATCTTGGTTGTCTCTATTTATCGCTATTGCACCAATGCTTGGTTTCATGGGTACGGTAATTGGTATGATCCAGGCCTTCCAGAAAATTGCAGCTGTGGGTAACTTGAGTGCATCTCTTATTGCAGGTGATATTCAGGTAGCACTTTTAACTACTGTATTTGGTCTTATTACGGCTATTATCTTACAAATTTTTTACAACTATATTATCGCTAAGATCGATGGTATTGTAAACGATATGGAAGATTCTTCTATCGCATTAATTGATATGCTGGTAGACCACAAAAAATAATAAGAACCATTAAATACGCAATATTATGCACAAAATATTAAAAATTGCATTGGCCGTTTTTGGACTGATTGGCGCTATTTTATGGTTCCAATTGCCCAGCGCAGATGCACCCGCTTCTGAAGCGGTAAACAGTACGGCAATGTCTTTGATGTTCACGATTACTTACTTGCTTTTAGCGATAGCTGTAGTCTCTAGCTTCATCTTTGCCTTTAAAAAACTTTTTTCAACCAAAGAGAGTCTTAAGAAAGCCTTATTTTCTATTGGCGGTTTCTTAGCCCTAGTACTTGTTTCTTACATTGCTGCTTCTGGTACAGATATTGATTTGACTGCTATGGCAGACAATGGTAATCCAACTACAGAGAGTACTGTTAAAAATATTGGTATGGGATTAAACATGTTTTTCTTATTAACTATTATAGCAGTTGCTTTAATGGTGATCCCAGGAATAAAGAGATTTTTCACTAAATAAATAACTGAAGTATGCCAAAAAGAGGAGCACCACCAGAAGTTAATGCCGGGTCTATGGCAGACATCGCTTTCTTGCTGCTGATCTTTTTCCTAGTAACAACTACTATTGAAACAGATGCAGGCTTGGACAGAATGTTGCCACCTATTGAGCCGCCAGAAACGGATGTGGTCATTAAACAGAAAAATATCTTTGAAGTAATTATCAATAAGAATGGACAGTTATTTGCAGATGAAGAGTTGTTGGAAGTATCTCAATTAAGAGAAAAAGCTATGGCTTTTCTAGACAACGGAGGCGCTCCTTCAGGAACTGCTGATTACTGTAATTATTGCCAAGGTGCAAGAAACGCATCTTCTTCAGATAACCCTTCAAAGGCTATTATATCTTTAAAGAACGACAGAGAAACCCCTTATGGTACTTACATTACTGTTCAGAACGAAATTGTAGGTGCATATAATGACCTTAGAAACAGAGAGTCACAACGTTTGTTTAAACGTGATTTTACTTCTATGGAAGCTGCTTACTTAAACCCGGAAACGCCAGAGAGTTTGAAGGATGATCTCAAGGAGAAAGTAAAGACTATTCAGGATTTATTTCCACAGAAGTTCTCTGAAGCGGAAACGTCAAATAATTAATAACAAAGCAAAACACATTAAATATGTCTAAGTTTAGTAAAAAGAAAGATGGTGATATACCAGCGGTATCTACAGCTTCTTTACCAGATATTGTATTTATGCTTTTGTTCTTTTTCATGACGGTAACCGTAATGAAAGACAGTTCTTTAAAAGTAGATAATATTCTTCCAAACGCTAACGAGATTAAGAAGTTAGAGAAAAAGGATAGAATTATATACATCTATGCTGGAGCGCCTACTCAGGAGTACCAGAAGGTTTTTGGAACAGAAACTAAAATTCAATTGAATGACAAGTTTGCTAATGCAACTGATGTAGGAGATTACATTTTATCTGAGCGCGCTAAAAAGCCACAAGAATTACAAAATGTATTGACAACTGCGCTTAAAGTAGATAAGAATGCCAATATGGGTATTATATCTGACATTAAGTTAGAACTCAGAAAAGTAAATGCACTTAAAGTGAATTACACCACTTACGAGGGGGACGCTTTTAGAAACTTACAATAACAGTTAGCTAATTCATAAAAAAAGCCCGCACATTGTGTGGGCTTTTTTTTATGGTTATGTGTTAGATTTCTTTCCTTAATCTGGCTACAGGGAGTTCTAATTGCTCTCGGTATTTTGCGACAGTTCTCCTGGCAATGGGGAAGCCTTTTTCTTTGAGAATTAAAGCCAATTTGTCATCTGTGAGTGGTTTCTTCTTATCCTCTTTTTTAATGAGTTCTTCTACAATTTTTTTTATCTCCCGGGTAGAAACATCTTCTCCTTTTTCATTTTTCATACCTTCTGAGAAGTAGCTTTTCACTAGTTTAGTTCCATAGGGAGTGTCTATGTATTTACTATTTGCCACTCTAGACACTGTAGAAATATCCATATCGATTAGATCTGCAATATCCTTTAAAATCATCGGTTTGAGTTTTCGCTCATCACCACTTAAAAAATACGCTTTTTGAAAGTCTACTATGGCTCCCATGGTTAGGTAAAGGGTTTCTTGCCGCTGTTTAATCGCTTCAATAAACCATTTTGCGGCATCTAACTTTTGCTTAATGAAACTCACGGTTTCTTTTTGAGCATTGGTTTTTTGCTTGGTTTCTTTGTATCCTGCTAACATGTCGTTGTAGGATCTTGAGACGTGAAGCTCAGGAGCATTTCTTCCATTGAGTAAAAGTTCCAAGTCGCCATCTACAATTTTCAAAGTAAAATCGGGTACAATGTGTGAGATGATCTTTGCGCCATCTGAAAAAGCGCTTCCAGGCTTTGGATTAAGCTTTTCTATCACCAGTAAAGCCTCTTTTAAGTTGTTTTCAGAAAGGTTGTGCTTTAGAATAAGTTTGTCGTAATGTTTCTTGGAAAAAGCCTCAAATGAGCGTTCTAGTAATTCTTGGGCCAACTGAACAGCCTTAGTAGGAGTTTTTCTTTCTAATTGTAGTAATAAGCATTCTTGCAAACTTGTTGCTCCCACACCAGCAGGATCTAATTGTTGTATACTTTTGAGCACTTTTTTGACCTGTTGCACATCTGTATATAAGTTCTCCGTAAATGCAAGGTCGTCTACTAAGTCGGGTAGTGGTCTTCTTATATAGCCTGTTTCGTCTACACTTCCTATCAAAAATTCTGCAATTGCCCAATCCTGTTCTGGAATAAATTGTTGTTGTAGCTGGGCTAATAAGTGTTGGTAAAAAGTGGTTGCAGCTGCATAAGGAATAACCTTATCGTCTTGGTCTTCTGAGTAATTGTTAGACTGTGTTTTGTAGTCAGGGATTTCGTCGTCACTCAGATATTCATCGATATTAATATCTTCTGCATCTATATGTTCACTGTCCTCTTTGAAATCTTCCTCGTAATTGTCCTCATAAATATCTTCAGTACCCTCTACTATTTCTTTACCTGGTTCTAAGGCCGGATTCTCTTCTAGTTCTTGTCTTAGGCGTTGCTCAAATGCCTGTGTAGGCAATTGAATGAGCTTCATGAGCTGAATCTGTTGTGGAGATAGCTTTTGAGAAAGTTTGTATTGAAGATACTGTTTAAGCATGAGATACTATAGAATTCAATACCTTAAGTTACAAAAAAAGTAATTGAGAAATTTTTTAAAATTCTGCGTTCTGTGGTGTTCTTGGAAAGGGGATTACATCTCTTATGTTTCCCATGCCCGTGGTAAAAAGTACCAAACGTTCAAATCCTAATCCAAAACCTGAATGTACTGCAGAACCGTATTTTCTGAGGTCTTTGTACCACCACAGTTCTTTGTCGTCAATACCCATAGATGCCATTCTTTCTTCTAGCACTTCTAAGCGCTCTTCTCTTTGAGAACCTCCCACAATCTCTCCAATACCAGGAAATAAAATATCCATGGCTCTAACGGTTTTCTTGTCTTCATTTAGGCGCATATAAAAGGCTTTAATGTCTGCTGGGTAATCGAATAAAATTACGGGACACTTAAAGTGTTTTTCAACCAAGAATCGCTCGTGCTCACTTTGTAGATCTACACCCCAACCTGTAATGGGATACTTGAACTTCTTTTTCTTATTTGGTGTACTGTTTTGAAGTATTTCAATAGCTTCTGTGTAGCTCAATCTAACAAAGTTTTGTCCTACCACAAATTGTAACTTTTCCAACAGAGGCATTTCACTGCGTTCATTTTGAGGCTTTTGTTTTTCTTCCTCTAAAAGTCTTTTTTCTAAAAACACCAAGTCTTCTTTACAATTTGTTAAAACATATTGAATTACATTTTGAATAAAGTCTTCTGCCAGATCCATATTCGCATCTAAATCATAAAAAGCCATTTCTGGCTCGATCATCCAAAATTCTGCTAAATGCCTAGAAGTATTAGAATTTTCTGCTCTAAAAGTTGGACCAAAAGTATATACTTTTCCTAGAGCCATAGCATAGGTTTCTGCTTCTAGTTGCCCTGAAACAGTCAAATTAGTTTCTTTGCCAAAGAAATCTTCACGATAGTCTATAGCACCATTAGTATCTAAAGGTGGATTTTTCGCGTCTAAGGTGGTGACGCGGAACATCTCTCCTGCACCTTCAGCATCTGACCCAGTGACAATAGGCGTGTGAACGTAGTTAAAATCTTGACTCCTAAAGTATTGGTGTACGGCAAACGACAGTGCAGATCTAACACGCATAATAGCACTAAATGTGTTGGTTCTTACTCTGAGGTGTGCGTTTTGTCTCAAAAATTCAAGAGAGTGTTTTTTGGGTTGAATTGGATATGTTTCTGGATCAGATACGCCTAAAATTACTACTTCAGTTGCTTGAATTTCCACACGCTGGCCTTTTCCTTCACTTTCTTGAAGTGTGCCAGTAATTTTTAATGCAGCCCCAACAGTGATTTTCTTTAAAAGTTCTTCTGATAAAGAGTTAAAGTCTATGACACATTGCAAATTTTCCATACAAGATCCGTCGTTTAAGGCAATAAAACGGTTGCTTCTAAAACTTCTTACCCATCCTTGAACCGTTAGGTTGGTCAATGGGGCTACATCTTGTAAAATGGTTTTAATTCTCGGTGTAATCATGGTTGTTTGTATTCCTATTCAGTTAAAAGACAAAGATAGTTTAATCACTTAAGTTTCACTTTCTTTTGGTAAAATATCTATTTGAGGTTTTTTGAGTGTCTGTTTATTGGCTATACTCTTTTCTAAAGACAATAAAAGAGAGGGTAATAATATTAGGTTAGAAAGCATAGCAAAGAGCAATGTAGCAGATACAAGCCCCCCCAAAGCTATTGTTCCGCCAAAGCTAGATACGGTAAAAACAGAAAATCCAAAGAACAACACAATTGAAGTGTAAAACATACTTATACCTGTTTCTTTCAATGCAGCGTAAACGGAAGGTTTTATACGCCATTTATTGGCGATGAGTTCCTGTCGGTATTTGGCTAAAAAGTGAATAGTGTCGTCTACAGATATCCCAAAGGCAATACTAAATACTAATATGGTAGAAGGTTTTATAGGTACCCCAATAAAGCCCATCATTCCTGCAGTGATCAGTAAAGGGAGTAGGTTAGGAATAAGAGAGATAACAATCATTCTAAAGGACCTAAATAGGTAGGCCATAAATAAGGCGATCAGAAAGATCGCTAACGCCAATGACATGATCAGATTTTTAATTAGGTATTTTGTTCCTTTTAAAAAAAGCAGCGCTTTTCCTGTTAGCATTACATTGTAACGCTCTTTGGGGAATAATTTATCTATTTTTTCTAACAAGTCTAATTCAACCTGTTCCATTTGATCGGTCTCTACATCTTTAATTGCAGTAGAAAGTCTGGCCACTTGACCTGTGGAATCTGTAAAATTCTTGAGTATATCCTGATCGGTATTAGCGCCTTGAGCGGCAGATAAAATAAAACCCCTTTCTTGGGAGGTAGGAAGTTGGTAGTATTTAGGTAAATTGTTGTAATAAGCTTGTTTGGCGTATTTGGCCAAATTCACTACCGATATAGGTTTTGAAAGCTCCGGTGTTTCTTCTATGAACTGACTTAAAGCGTCCATTTGCTTTAGATTGCTAGGTCTCAATACGCCATTGGGTCTCTTTGTGTCTATGACAATTTCAATGGGCATAATAGCGTTGAATTCTTGTTCAAAAAAGCGTATATCTTTAAAGAAGGCCTTGTCCTTTGGCATGTCTTCGATAGGACTTCCAGAAGTTTTTATTTGATATATTCCTATAATGCTAGTAATCAATAGTAAAATAGATACAATGTAAACTGCAATCCTGTGTCCTTTTACAATTTTTTCCATGCTCCCAACAAAACCATCAATCCATTTTTTATTCAAATGCCTTAAGTGTTTTTCTTTAGGCATAGACATGAATGAGTAAACAATGGGAATGATGAGTAAGGAGAGAATAAATATTCCAATGATGTTAATTGAAGCAACAATTCCAAATTCCTTTAACAGGGTGCTCTCTGTAATGATAAAAGTGGCAAACCCAGATGCGGTTGTTACATTGGTCATTAGAGTGGCGTTTCCAATTTTAGCAATAACACGCTGTAAAGAGAGTGCTTTATTGCCGTGTTTTTGGGCTTCTTGTTGGTATTTGTTGATGAGGAAAATACAGTTTGGAATTCCTATTACAATGATTAAAGGAGGAATTAATGCGGTAAGCACCGTGATTTCATATTCAAGTAATCCCAATACCCCAAAGGACCACATCACTCCAATAATAACCACTGCCATGGAAATTATTGTGGCCCTAACACTTCTGAAAAAGAAGAAAAATATAATAGAGGTAACCCCAAGGGCGCCTAATATGAATAACCCAATTTCGTCAATAATACTTTGGGCATTCATAGTCCTGATATAAGGCATGCCTGAAATATGAGGAACTAATCCACTGTCTTCTTCGAATTCGTTCAAGAGTATTTTGAGGTCTCTAAGGACAAAGTCTTTTCTAACAGAAGTATTGATGATCTCTTTGTCTAAATAGACCAGTGTTCTCAATGTGCCGGTCTCTTTGTTAAAGAGCAGTTGGTCATAAAAAGGCTGGTTTTGATAAAGGTCTTGTAGGTGTTTATCTAAACTTTTCTGATCTTTAGCCTGACTCCCTTTAAAAGGAGAAAAAACAAACTTCCCCCCTGTTTCCGATCGCTCTAATAGCTTTAAGTTGTCTGTGGAAAGTACGGCAATAACCTCGGGGAATGCTGCCAATTGTTTGCTTAATCTATTCCATTTTTTAAAATTATTCAGCTCAAATAGTGCGCTGTCCTTTATGGCAATGGCTATAATGTTGCCCTCTTCACCAAAGCGTGAAACAAAGTCTTTATACGCGAGGTTTACAGGGTGGTTGTCTGGAAGTAAGTTGGCCTCTGTATTGGAAAAACGCATGTTCTTCCATTGCATGGCCATGAAAATAGTGAAGAGAAATACCCCAATAAGGATAGTGATCCTATTTCTAAGAATAATTCTAGCAGTTGTAGCCCAAAAGTTTCGGGTACTGAATCCTATCATGAGGTTTTTTTAATAAAGGCCTTACACCTTCATGATTTCTGCTTCTTTTACGGTGAGCAGTTCTTCAATTTTTTTGCTGTACTTGTTGGTCAACTCTTGTACAGAAGCCTCGGCATCTTTAGCTACGTCCTCGGGAAGTCCTAGTGCTTTAATTTCTTTATTGGCTTCCTGTCTAGCGTTTCTAACTCCAATCTTGGCGTCTTCTGCTTCTGCTTTGGCTTGTTTGACCAAATCTCTTCTTCGTTCCTCTGTCAATGGTGGGACGTTTATAATGATTAGGTCACCATTATTCATAGGATTAAAGCCTAAATTAGCGTTTGTAATGGCTTTTTCAATTTCTTGAAGCATATTCTTTTCCCAAGGTTGTACTGAAATAGTTCTGGCATCTGTGGTGTTTACATTAGCTACTTGTGAGAGTGGCGTAGGGGATCCATAATAATCCACCTTAACGGTAGACAGCATAATAGGACTTGCTTTTCCAGCCCTAATTTTGGCAAATGATTTTTCTAAATGCGCCATGGCTTTGTCCATGTTTTCTTTGGCACTGTCTAATACAAAATCTACTTCTTCATTCATCTTTAAAGCGATGTTTTTATAAGTTTACAACTGTTCCTATAGCTTCTCCAGAAACAATTTTTAAAAGGTTTCCTTTTTTGTTCATGTCAAATACAATGATCGGAAGTTCATTTTCCTGACTCAAGGTAAATGCAGTAGTATCCATTACTTTTAGCCCTTTTGACAGTACTTCATTGAAAGAAATTTTGTCAAATTTAGTGGCATTTACATCTTTTTCTGGATCTGCAGTGTAAATACCATCTACACGCGTACCTTTTATAATAACGTCTGCCTCTATTTCAATAGCCCTAAGCACGGCTGCAGAGTCTGTAGTAAAATATGGATTTCCAGTACCTCCTCCGAAAATAACAACACGCCCTTTCTCTAAGTGTCTCATGGCGCGTCTTCTGATAAAAGGTTCTGCTACTTCATTGATTTGAATGGCTGATTGTAGACGTGTTTGTACGGCTATTTCTTCTAAAGCACTCTGTAGGGCTAATCCGTTTATGACAGTGGCAAGCATGCCCATATGGTCTCCTTGAACCCGATCCATTCCGTTGCTCGCTGCTGCCAATCCTCTAAAAATATTACCACCACCAATCACAATGGCTACTTCAATGCCTTTTTCTACAACAGCTTTGATCTCTTGAGCGTAATCTGCAATACGATTTGGATCTATTCCGTATTGCTTATCACCCATGAGGGCTTCTCCACTTAATTTTAATAAAATTCTTTTGTATGGCATTTTTTTGAGGAATTTCGTTTCACAAAAATAATCAAATTTATTTAGGCATAGCGATTAAGTATGGAATGAGATTCAAAAAAAAACCCGCGTTCGGAGAACGCGGGTTTTTAAACTTATTTGAGTAGAGATTATCCTAAGGCTACACGCGCAAAAGAAACTACTTCAAGAGATGCGTCAGCAGTTTTCACATACTGTGCTACACTCATTTTTGAGTCTTTAATAAAATCTTGATTTACAAGAGTGTTGTCTTTCATAAATCTCGTGATTTTTCCTTTAGCAATATTGTCTAACATAGCCTCTGGCTTTCCTTCTTGACGTAATTGATCTTTTGCAATCTCAATTTCTTTGTCAATAATAGATTGGTCTACACCTGCCTCATTTAAGGCAACTGGGTTCATTGCAGCAGCCTGCATGGCTACGTCTTTAGCAATTACATCTGCTCCAGCTGGTGCAGCAGACAATCCTACTAAAGTAGCAATTTTGTTGCCTGCATGGATATAGCTACCTACAAATGCAGCACTCAATTTTTCAAATCCACCAATTTCAATTTTCTCTCCTATAACACCGGTTTGCTCAGTTAATTTATCCTGAACAGACATTCCGTTAAAATCTGAAGCTAGAAAAGCCTCTTTGGTGTCAAAATTAAGGGCTAAAGAAGCTAATTCAGTGGCTAATGCAACGAAAGAGTCATTTTTAGCAACGAAGTCAGTTTCACAGTTTAAAGAAATAGCAATCCCTTGAGTGTTGTCTGAATTTAACACTGCAATTGCAGCACCTTCACTAGACTCTCTGTCTGCTCTATTGGCAGCTACTTTTTGTCCTTTTTTACGTAATATTTCAATAGCTGTATCAAAGTTACCCTCAGCTTCTACTAAGGCTTTCTTACAGTCCATCATACCGGCACCGGTAGTTTGTCTTAATTTGTTTACTTCTGCAGCAGTAATATTTGCCATGTTGTTTAGATTTACTTTTTATTAACTTAATGCAGCTACTAAATCTGCTTTTTTCATGCTAGAAATACCTTCAATTCCTTTTGCAGAGGCCATTTCTTTTAATTCAGCAACAGTTTTGCTGTTTAAGTCTTCTGCAGGAGCTGCTTCAGCTTTTGGAGCTGCTTCAGCTTTTGGAGCTGCTTCAGCTTTTGGAGCTGCTTCAGCTTTTGGAGCTGCTTCTTTTACTTCTGATGCACCTTCTTTTTCTGCAGTTTTTTCTGATTTTCTTTCAGATAAACCTTCTGCAACAGCACCAGTAACATGGCTTAAGATTGCTTCGATAGATTTAGATGCGTCATCGTTAGATGGAATCACGTAGTCTATTTGTTTTGGATCAGAGTTGGTATCTACCATAGCAAAGATTGGAATGTTAAGCTTTAAAGCTTCTTTCACAGCAATGTGCTCTCTCATGGTGTCTACAATAAATAGCGCTCCTGGTAAACGAGTCATATCTGAGATAGACCCTAAGTTTTTCTCTAATTTTGCTCTCAAACGATCTACCTGTAAACGCTCTTTCTTAGAAAGGGTTAAAAAGGTACCGTCTTTTTTCATGCGATCAATAGTAGCCATTTTTTTAACAGCTTTTCTGATGGTCACAAAGTTAGTTAACATTCCGCCTGGCCATCTTTCTGTGATATAAGGCATATTTACTTTAGCCGCTTTTTCAGCTACAATGTCTTTTGCTTGTTTTTTGGTTGCTACGAAAAGAATTTTTCTACCAGAGGCAGCAATTTTCTTTAATGCTTCGTTAGCCTCTTCAATTTTAGCAGCAGTTTTGTAAAGGTTGATTACGTGAATCCCATTACGCTCCATGTAGATGTAAGGAGCCATGCTTGGATTCCATTTTCTTGTAAGGTGACCGAAATGCACCCCAGCCTCTAATAGGTCTTTAACTTCAATTTTGTTTGCCATTTTTTACTTAGTTTACTTTCTGTTGGATTAGCAATGCTACAAAGCAGCATTTAGATGCTAAACTAGTTTCTGGTCTATCCAGATAACAACTTATTTATAATAAAGACCTCCCGGGATGGGAGGATACTTTTAAGAACATATAAAGGCCTTACGAATAAGGCCTTGAATTTATAGTATAAACGATTAACGTTTAGAGAATTGGAATTTCTTACGGGCTTTCTTCTGTCCGAATTTCTTACGCTCTACCATTCTTGGGTCTCTAGTTAAGAGTCCTTCAGGCTTAAGAGTCAATCTGTTTTCAGCATCAATGTCACACAAGGCTCTAGAGATTGCTAAACGTACCGCTTCTGCTTGGCCAGTGATCCCACCACCATATACATTTACTTTTACGTCATAAGTTCCTTCTGTTCCTGTAAGTGCGAAAGGCTGTTGCACTTTGTACTGCAAGGTAGCTGTTGGAAAGTAGTTTTCTAGATCTCTTTTGTTGATCGTAACTTTACCGTTTCCTGGTGTAAGGTATACACGAGCAACCGCTGTTTTTCTTCTTCCTATTTTGTGAATTACTTCCATCGCTAAAATGATTCTAAGTTTATTACTACAGGTTTTTGTGCCTCTTGACCGTGCGCTGTACCTTCGTATACTTTTAAGTTTCTGAAAAGATCAGCACCTAATTTGTTTTTAGGTAACATCCCTTTTACTGCTTTCTCTACAAGACCAATTGGTTTCTTTGCTAATAATTCACTAGCAGTAAGAGAACGCTGACCCCCTGGAAAACCAGTGTGTCTTATGTAAGTTTTAGTCTGCATCTTATTACCAGTCATGGTAACTTTCTCTGCATTTACAACTATAACATTGTCCCCACAATCTACGTGAGGAGTGTAGTTAGGTTTGTTTTTACCTCTAAGCATAATAGCTATTTTAGAAGCCAAACGTCCTAAAGTTTGTCCTTCTGCATCTACCAGTACCCACTGTTTGTTAACTGTAGCTTTGTTAGCTGAAACAGTTTTGTAACTTAATGTGTCCACACTAATATTTTTATTGATTAAACACTATAATCCCGATAATCGGGCTGCAAATGTACAACTAATTAGTTGAATTCCAAATGCTGTTTTTTGATTATTTTTAAAATAGTTCATTTTTTTTTGTTTTTTACACTCTTAAGGAAATGTTAAAACTATTGTGACCTGCTCCTATTACAATTTAGGGGGGTATTTTTACCGCTTAATTTACCCTGTTTTTATGCCCCTTAAATACTTATTTGCACTTTTTTTTCTAGTTAATTTCTCTGTTTTTTCACAGGTAGGAGCTTCAGTTTCTCAGGTGCATTTACCCTCTAAATACGATCAAAAGACCTATGTGACCCAGCGTTTACCTTTAAATGAGGTGCCTGATATTGACGGACTTATTAGAGAACCTATTTGGGATATTGTTCCATGGACAGGAGATTTTATTGAGCAAATGCCCGATGAGAATACTTCCCCTGGTCAAGAAACACAATTTAAAATTGCATATGATTCTAAATACCTTTACGTAGCGGTCCGTTGTTTTGACACTGAACCAGATAAAATTGAAAAGCGTCTTTCAAGACGCGACGGTTTTCAGGGTGATCGAGTGGCTTTTATACTGGATAGTTATTTAGACAAAAGAACGGCATTTGCTTTTTCTGTTACTGCCGCTGGAGTTAAAGGGGATGAGTTTGTTTCTGACAATGGCAATAATTGGGACGACTCATGGAACCCCATCTGGTATGTGGCCACAAATATTGACAGTCTAGGTTGGACTGCAGAAATGAAAATACCCTTTAGCCAATTAAAATTTGGTAATGCAAAGGAGCAGTTTTGGGGCCTACAACTCTCTAGGATGTTGTTTAGAGCACAAGAACGCTCTGCCTGGGATAGAATTCCTCAAAATGCTGCCGGTATGGTGAGTGAATTTGGTACTTTAAGAGGTCTCATTGACATTGAGCCGCAAAAACAGTTAGAGATACAGCCCTTTACAGTGGGACAATACGACACTTATCAAGCTCAAACGGGCAATCCTTACAGAGATGGAAAAGATCCTAAACTCAACTTAGGGTTGGACGCTAAAATTGGTATTACTAACGACCTTACTTTGGACCTTACAGTAAATCCTGATTTTGGTCAAGTAGAGGCAGATCCGGGCGCGATTGCTTTGGATGGGTTTCAGATATTTTTCAGAGAGCAAAGACCCTTTTTTATAGAAAACAAAAACATTTTTGATTTTAGATTTGCCAATGGGAATGACAACCTTTTTTATTCCAGGAGAATTGGTAGGAGCCCACAGTTGGAGGCATCGGCGCCTGAAGGGGGCCATATGAATAGACCTAATAACACCACTATCCTTGGCGCTGCTAAGTTTTCTGGTAAGACTAAAAACGGTTGGTCTCTAGGTATTTTAGAGAGTGTTACTAATGGAATGTATGCGCAATCTGACCTTAATGGACAAAGATCGGAGACTTTGGTGGAGCCTATGACAAATTACTTGGTGGGTCGTGCACAGAAAGATTTTAACAATCGCATGTCTTTCTTGGGTGCTATTTTTACAGCGACCAACAGACAATCGGATCCATTGGCGGTTTCTTTACACAAGGCAGCTTATACGGGAGGTGTAGATTTTTTGCACCAATGGAAGGACCGGACCTATTATATTGAGGGTAATGTGATTGGCTCAAGGGTACAGGGAACTCCTGAGGCTATTAGAGAAACTCAGGAAAGTATTGTCCACATGTTTCAGCGTTCAGGCGCTACCCATGTTAGTGTGGATCCTAATAAAACCAGTATGACAGGGACTGGTGGAAAGTTGGTCTTTGGTAAAGGTGCAGGTGTTTGGCAATACAGTATGGGGGGAAATTGGCGCTCTCCTGAATTAGAGCTCAACGATGTGGGGTTCTTAAGAGAGACTGACCTCATTAGACAGTTTGCTAATTTAAGGGCCCAGTTTTTAGATCCTACCAGTTGGTACAGAAGTGCGTCCCTTCGTTTTTCTCAGAGTAGTACGTATGATTTTCAAGGCAATAACAACCGAATTCAATACGATTTCAGGGGTGAAGTTAATTTTATCAATAACTGGAATTTCGAAATGGGGCTTACCCATAAACCTTTAATTAACATCAACGCGTTTTTAAGGGGAGGGCCTAGGTGGCGTTTTTCAGAGGAGAATTTTATGTTTTTCTCAGTAGGCTCTGACGATCGTAAAAAATTGGCTGTTGGTGCTGGATTTGTAAAGAGTCAAGCAAAGGACAATAATTTCTCTTTGGATCGTTATGGGTTAGATCTTACCTACCAACCTTTAGATGCTTTGAGTATGTCTTTGGCGTTAGAGTATGAGGTGAACCCTTCTAGAACACAGTATGTAACTCAAGGTTTGGTTAATAGCCTTCCTTATTATGTCACTGCAGCGATTGATCAGACTTCTTTTGTGACTTCTATGCGTTTGAATTATACAATTAATCCAAACCTAACCATTCAGTATTACGGACAGCCTTTTATTGCCAATGGCGTCTATTCAGATTTTAACTATGTGACTAATGCAGCTGCCAAGCGCTTGGACAACAGAGTAGCTTGGTACGACCAAAATCAAATTACTAAAGAAAATGGTCAGTATTTGATCGATCAAGATCGCAATGGCACTACTGATTTTTCTTTTTCAGATCCTGACTTTTCTTTTGTTCAATTTAGGTCTAATCTTGTCTTGCGATGGGAGTATATTCCCGGATCTGAACTGTTTTTGGTTTGGTCACAAGGCGTAACAGGCTTTGCTAATCCAATGGATAGGTTAGGGTACAGCCTGAGAGACCAGATCTTAAATCAAAAACTAGAAAATACTTTTCTAATTAAGGCTACCTACAGGTTTGCCAGGTAAAGTTTGTCATAAACGCAGACTTAGTTAGCCTGTGTTTGACCACTGTTTTAATGAGCTTCTAGCCAGTTTTCGCCTACCCCTAATTCTACGTCTAAGGGTACGGTGAGTGTAAATGCGTTTTCCATGGCAGATTTAACGAGTCCTTTGACTTGTTCTAGCTCTGGTTTGTAAACGTCAAAGACCAATTCATCATGTACCTGTAAGAGCATTTTTGTTTGTAATTTTTGGGTGTCTAGAGCCTTTTGAACTGCGATCATGGCCAATTTAATAATGTCTGCCGCACTTCCTTGTATTGGAGCATTCACTGCATTTCGTTCCGCGGCACCCCTTACAATAGCATTGTTGGCATTAATGTCTTTGAGGTATCTTCTGCGTCCTAGTACCGTTTCTACATAGCCATTTTCTCTAGCGAAATTCACTTGATTGTTCATATAGGCCTTGAGCTTTGGGTAGCTTTCGTAATAAGTGTCTATAAGTGCTTTGGATTCTGCCCTACTCAAATCTGTTTGATTGCTGAGCCCAAAGGCAGATACCCCATAGATAATACCAAAATTTACCGTCTTGGCATGACTCCTTTGTTCCCTACTGACTGACTCTAGGGGTACGTTAAATACTTTTGCTGCAGTGGCGGCATGAATGTCTGCACCTTCTTTAAAGGCTGCGATCATATTGTCTTCTTCACTCAGTGCTGCTATGATCCTCAATTCTATTTGCGAGTAATCTGCAGCCAGCAGTAAATGCTCTTGGTCTCTTGGAATAAAGGCCTTTCTGATTTGTTTTCCCCTTTCTGTTCTAATGGGGATGTTCTGTAAATTTGGGTTGTTACTACTCAATCTTCCAGTGGCTGCTACGGTTTGCATATAGTCCGTATGCACCCTTCCTGTTCGTGTAGACACTTGCAGCGGAAGTGCGTCTACATAAGTACTTTTTAGCTTAGCCAGCCCTCGGTATTCCAGAACATCGGCAATTATTTTGTGTTCTTTGGCTAAGTAAGACAGCACATCTTCTGCAGTAGAGTATTGCCCTGTCTTAGTTTTTTTTGGTTTTTCTACTAATTGCATCTTTCCAAATAGTATGTCCCCCAATTGTTTGGGAGAAGCAATGTTAAAGGTTTCTCCTGCGGCTTCGTAAATGTCTTTTTCTAATTGTAGAATATCCTTGTCTAAAGTAACAGATAGTTCCTTTAAAAAGGGCACATCTAGATTAATGCCTTCTAATTCCATACCTGTCAATACCCTTAGCAAGGGCGCTTCCATGTCTGTAAAGAGGGATTCATTTCCCGCAGCGGCCAATTCTGTTTTGAATTGTTGGGCCAACTGAAAACAAAGGTCTGCCTCTTCTACTGCGTAGGCTACTTGCTGTTCCAGCGCCACTTCCCACATGCTTATTTTTTGCTTGCCTTTACCTATTAATGCTTCAATAGCTATGGGCGTATAGTTTAAGTAAGTTTCGCTCAGAACACTTAGGTTGTGTCTCATGTCTGGATTGATGAGGTAATGGGCCAGCATAGTGTCAAAACAAGGGCCTTTTACTTCAATGCCATAACGGTGGAATACTTTAAGGTCATATTTGAGGTTTTGTCCTATTTTTTCAATGCCTTCGTGTTGGAAAAATGCTTTGAGTTCAGATAAGATTTCACTTGTTTCTTCCGGGTCTTCAGGGAGGGATATGTAGAATCCTTTATGGGCTTCCCAGCTAAATGATATGCCTAAAAGGCTCGCTTCCAAAGGGTCTAAACTGGTTGTTTCAGTGTTAAAACACACCTGGGATTGTTGTAATAGTTTTTGGATAAACAGTTTCATACCCAAGCCAGGACCTACCAATTGGTAGTGGTGGGAAACCTCATTTATGGTTTTTCTTGAGGAAAATATTTTTCCACCATCTGAGCTGTTTTCTGCGCTGTCAAAAAGCCCAAATTGTCCACTTCCAGCAGTAGTTGCTTCTGCTTTTTTAAGCGTGTTGGCTTCTTGAGTATTGGGGGTTTCTTTGGGCGCGAAGAACAACCTTAAAAACTGCTCGGTTAGCCTTCTAAATTCCAGTTTCTCAAAAATGGCTTGAACCTTTTCGCTATCTGGTGTACTGAGCTCATAGGCAGCTGCATTAAAAGTAACATCACAATGAATATTAATGGTGGCTAATTTTTTTGACAGTAAACCAAGCGCTGCGTTTTCAGACACTTTTTCTTTCATTTTACCTTTGAGCTTATCTGTGTTGGCCAAAAGGTTTTCCATACTCCCAAAATCTGCCAAAAACTTTTTGGCTGTTTTTTCTCCCACGCCAGGAAGTCCTGGTATATTGTCACTGGCGTCTCCCATCATACCTAAGTAATCTATAACTTGCTCGGGTCTTTCTACGCCAAATCTTTTTTGAATCTCTGGAATCCCCCATATTTCAATTCCATTACCCATTCTTGCGGGTCGGTACATAAAAATGTTCTCAGATACCAATTGGCCAAAGTCTTTGTCAGGGGTGACCATAAATACTTGGTAGTCCTCTTTTTCTGCCTGTTTGGCCAGAGTACCAATAATGTCGTCTGCCTCTAAGCCTTCTAAAACAACTACGGGTATGTGCATGGCCCTCAGAATTTCTTGAATATAAGGTACTGCAAGTCTAATGGCGTCTGGCGTTTCTGCCCTGTTGGCTTTGTATTCTGGAAATAATTCTGTGCGTTCAATACTACCGCCTTTGTCAAAACATACCGCTAAATGGTCTGGTTGCTCTCTTTTTATCACATCGAATAAGGAATTCATAAATCCCATGATGGCAGAGGTGTCTTCTCCTTTTGAATTAATTCTTGGATTTTTAATCAGCGCGTAATAGCCTCTGAATATTAAGGCATAAGCGTCTAATAGGAAAAGTCTTTTTTTTGACATTTTTAAAATAATTATAGGGGACTATAAGTGTTAAGTCCTTATATTAAGTTTTTTGACTTACTGATTGTTCCATTAAAGATGGGACGAAGCCGGTCTGTTTTCTTGGCCGTTCTGGTCGTAATAACTGTATGAGAATCCTGGTTGAATGCAATAAGCTCCCGTTTCTCCAGCCTTGTTTACAGCGATAAAGCCCACTTGAAAATTAGCGTATTCAGGATTTTTTTTCACAATGCGATTTACGGCTTCCTCACAGGCTTCTTGTGGGCTCATGCCTTGCCTCATGAGTTCTACGATTAAGAAGCTTCCAACTGTTTTCATGACCTCTTCTCCCACTCCTGTAGCAGTAGCACCTCCAATTTCATTGTCTACAAAAAGTCCAGCGCCAATAATGGGAGAATCTCCTACGCGTCCCGCCATTTTATATGCCATCCCAGAGGTGGTGCAAGCTCCTGCTATGTCTCCGTTTTTATCTATAGCTAACATACCGATCGTGTCATGATTTTCAATATTTATAATCGGTTTGTATTGCGAAGTAATTTTCCAGGCTTCCCATTCTGCCTTTGATTGGGGAGTGAGTAAATTTTCTCTCTTGAATCCCATTTCATAAGCAAATTGTTCAGCTCCTTTTCCTGCTAACATAGCATGCGGAGTTTCTTCCATCACTTTTCTAGCGACTTGAATGGGGTGGGCGATGTTTTGTAAATAAACCACAGAACCGCAGTTTCCATTGGAGTCCATTATGCAAGCGTCTAGGGTTACCTCTCCATCCCTGTCTGGTCTTCCGCCTTTTCCTACGGTTTGATTAGACAAATCAGATTCCTCTACCATAACACCTTGTTCTACAGCGTCTAGGGCAGTTCCACCACTGGAGAGTACCTCCCAAGATTTAGCGCTAGCACGATGAAAATTCCAAGTACATAAGGTAAGTGGCTTTATGGCCACATTGCGCTTGACTACTCTTTTGTGTTCTTTGGCTAGCAGTGGCTGGGTAACTATTGCTGTAGCACTTAGTCCAGCAGCTTGGAGAAATTTTCTTCTTTGCATCGGGTCATCAGATTTAGGAACGAAACAATTTAGACCACAATTTTTCTATACATAGAATGATACGGTCTACCATGGGAATCCAATATTTAATAAGACCAATAAATGCGGCACATCCCAAAATAATATACAGGTATCTCATTTCGTTTTATTTGTGGATTTAAAAATACAGATTTTAATGGAAACGTTTCGCTTATATTTGTATCAATTATGATTTTAGAAGTTTGTTGCAATTCATTAGACTCAGCTTTAGCCGCGCAACGTGCAGGCGCTCATAGAATTGAGTTTTGTACTGGCTTGGCCTTAGGAGGGCTTACTCCTTCTATAGGTTTATTAAAAGAGTATGTGAAGCTCATTTCAGTACCTACTAGGGTTTTGATTCGTCCAAGAGGGGGTGATTTCTCCTATACATCTGAAGAATTTAAAAGTATGCTTGAAGACATTGCCCAATGTAAGAAACTCGGTTTTGAAGGTGTTGTTTCTGGCGTTTTGCAGCCAGACGGTCGCTTAGACTCCACGAGAACTGCTGCTTTAGTTGCAGCAGCAGCTGGAATGAAGTTCACTTTTCATAGGGCTTTTGATTGGGTTTTAGATCCGAAAAATACCCTATTGGAATTATCTAAAATAGGGGTACATAGTCTATTGACCTCTGGATCTGCTTCTAAAGCTGAGGATGGATTGGACCAATTAAAGGCTTTAAAAGAAATGCGAACCGCTGTAGAAATCATGCCTGGTGGTGGGCTAAATGCTCAAAATGCACTTGTTTTTAAGAAAGCAGGCTTTAAAGTCATTCATATGTCTGGTGTGGCCGCAGAAAAAGTATTGGACCATTCGCCCAATGTATCTATGCATAGTGTTGCACTTTTGTCAGACACCCATAGGTTTACGACTCAGGAAGATAGGGTTAAAGACGTTCTACTTCTCTTAGAAAGTCCCTACTAAAATCTTATCTTTATAAAAAAATATATGCGTTGGTTGTTCTTTGTAATTTTTTATTTGGGTTTTGCTTGGTACTGCTACTACGCCTTTAAAACCGCTTTTAGAAGTTCATTATTCTCAGGTTTCTATGTAATATCAGCCATTTTAGTACTCGCATTTTTTCTCTTTCATTTTGCTTTTTCTTCCACGGAATTTAGGGTGTCCAATCCTTATAAGTCCTACGTAATGGGACTGGTGGGTAGTTGGTTTTTATTTAGTTTGGCTGTAGTCACTTTTTTGATGTTTGAAGATGTTTTTAGATTTATGTGGGCAGGAATAGTGAAGTTGTTTCATTGGGAGCGACCGGTAGTTGTACCCTCAAGAAGACGCTTTATTAGCGCCTTAGCCCTTGGAATTGCCGCCCTACCTTTTGGTGCCTTACTCTATGGAATGTTTAGGGGTAAATACCGTTATAAAGTGCTTGAATACATATTGACTTTTGAAGATTTGCCTGAGGCTTTTGATGGCTATAAGATAAGCCAGATTTCAGACATTCACTCGGGTAGTTTTGACAATCCGGAGAAAATAGCCTACGGGATTGATCTTATTAATCAACAGCAGTCAGACGTACTTTTTTTTACAGGAGACCTGGTCAATAATACGGCCAGTGAGATGGAACCATGGATGTCTAGTTTTTCAAAGTTGAAAGCCAAAGACGGTGTTTTTTCTGTGTTGGGCAACCATGATTACGGAGATTATGTTTCATGGTCTTCTCCAGAAGCTAAGGAGGCCAATCTAAATAGGCTCAAAGAAATTCAACAAGAAATGGGCTTTCAACTTCTTTTGAATGAGCATAAATACATTGAAAGGAACGGGGAGAAAATAGCCATTATAGGGGTTGAAAATTGGGGAAAAGGAGGATTTAAAAAAGCTGGAGACCTCAATAAAGCTATTGCGGAGATACAAGAAAACGATTTTAAGATATTGTTGTCACACGACCCTTCCCATTGGGAGGCAGAAGTTATTCCTCATGCCCAGCATTTTCATTTAACCTTGAGTGGTCACACCCATGGAATGCAATTTGGAATTGAGATTCCAGGATGGATCAAATGGAGTCCTGTAAAATGGCGATACAAACAATGGGCCGGTATTTATGAGGAATTGGGACAATACATAAATGTCAACAGAGGTTTTGGGTTTTTAGGTTACCCTGGAAGGGTGGGTATCTGGCCAGAAATCACTGTGATTACCCTAAAAAAAGCTGTTTAAGTGGTTTTTTAGGTTTTTTTATTACATTTGATTACACTATAAAAAAATACTATGTCAAAATTTGGCGAATTAATAGACATAAATATTCCAGTTCTCATAGATTTTTATGCAGACTGGGATGAAGCTTCTCAGTCTATGCACGAGGTACTTAGAAGTGTAGCTGCTGCTATTGGAGATAAGGGTAAAGTCATTAAAATAGACACAGACAAAAACAAAGATTTAGCAGACGCCTTAAGGGTCACTACATTACCTACACTTATGGTGTATAAAGGTGGTGAGATGGTTTGGCGTCAGAGCGGAGAGCAAGACGCTGTAACTCTTATGGGTATTATAGAAGAATACGCATAAATTCCCCAAAATTTCAGATCAATACAATGTTGTTATTCTAGCGAACTATCTAATGGAATGGTTTCGTTATAGTTCTCTGGTTCAAAGCGGTTATTATCTTCTTCCATTCCCTCATAGAAATGAGAGAACTTATCCATAAATAGCTCGAATTCACGCCTTTCTTCTACAGTAATCTCCGGACGGTCTCCTATAGACAAAACGTCTAGAATTCTTCGGTAACCCTCAAGGTTTTCAATAATGTTCTGAATGCTGTTATACTGATCACTAATGTCCATTGCGGCATAATAATTCAGGTGGTCTTGATAGATATTTTTGAGTTCTCGAAAAATACCCCTCGCTTCTTTAGGAGCCCCTACAGCGTAATAACCTTCTATAAATGGGACCACAAAGTTGTAGTAGTCAAAACCTTTTACTGGCATATTATTCATGCCAATATCCAAAATTTCCTTGGCTTCACTCAATTTATTTTCTCCAATTAGGGTTTCTGTTAGTCTTGCAAGGTTGCTTCTAAATGAAAGCCCCTGAACCCTTGTTTGGGTGTCAATATACACTTCGGGATCTCCTGAGTTGCCCCATTCCCAGCTTTTGACAATTTCTGACATGGTGTCTGTGTCGATCCTTCCCATCTCAAAAACACTTTCGTAGGTTGTTTTAATGGGCACTAGCTTATAGGCCAAACCGTCTAATTGAAGGTAGTCTTTCATCCAAAGATATTCACCATCTTCGAAACTTCCTCCTGAAAAGTAGAGAGGTCTTTTCCAATCATTATGAGCTAAAAGATCTAACATGAGTAACCTGTTTTTAGGAATTGCAGACTTGGGAAGATCAATGTCTATATAATCTACAATTAGTGCGCTGTCTTTTGCTTTCACCAAGCCACTAGCCAATACATTTTCTTTGTTTACAGGAACCCTGATTTTATTAGTAGGGTAGTACACTATATCTAAGTTGCTTTCAGAATACTGGCTCAAGTCTGCGCCTTGTGCTTCCAAAAGATATTTAAATTTTGTTTGAGGTTTGTCACTGCCTACCCAACTAATAAAGTCCTTAATATCCCATCTTTTATCTGTCACTTCCTGGAAGTAAATGGCATCCCTATTTCCGTAGTGGTACAAGTCATGGGTGAGTTTAGAAGGAATGGGATCACTTTCATAAGCCTTTCTTTTCATTTGATCTATATACCAATCTGTAGCGAATAAGCTGGTATTTATGACCCTGACATCTGTTCTGTACCCCTCAATTTCTTGAGCATACCAAAGGGGAAAGGTGTCGTTGTCTCCAATAGTAAATAAAATGGCACCACTGTCTTTTTGGGTGGAATTTAAATAAGCTTTAGCAGTACTCTGCGCGGTCTTTCTATTGGATCTGTCGTGATCGTCCCAGTTTTGAAACCCCATAAGAGCTGGCACCGCTAAAAAACACAATCCCACCACAACTGGAGAAAGCCAAGTTTTTTTAGTGAAAGAGGATAATTCGTTAAAGAGTCCATAAACGCCTATTCCTATCCAAAGTGCGAATATGTAAAATGATCCTACCAAAGAGTAGTCCCGTTCTCTGGGTTGAAAAATGGAAGGATTGGTGTAAAATTGAATGGCTAGCCCAGTAAACATGAAAAACACAAATAAGGTCCAAAATTGCTTCTTGTCTTTTTTAAATTGAAATAAAATGCCAATAACACCAAGAATAAGGGGTAAGAAATAATAAGTATTTCTTCCTTTATTGTTTAAAAGGTCTGCGGGTAAATTCTCTTGGCTTCCGACTCTAGGACTGTCTATAAAAGAAATGCCGCTGAGCCAGTTTCCATGGTTGTCATAACGTCCTTGAATGTCGTCTTGTTTACCTGTAAAATTCCACATGAAATAGCGCCAGTACATATAATTAAATTGAAAAGAAAACATATAATTTATGTTATCCATGAGGCTGGGTGGGATTACGTCTATATAATCTCTGAATTCTCTCAAGAAAGTGATATACTGTTCTACATCAATTTCTCCTTTTTCTAAGCCATTTTTAAATTGCCCTACCGTAGTTGTCAATTCTTTATTGCCCAGATAATCTCTTTTAATTCTGAATTTTAATGGCCCAAAATAACGCATGTAGTTTTCAGCGTTTTGCTCACTCCACATTCTGGGTAAAAAGCCTTCATGTGCAGGATCTGATCCTTGTAGCGCTCCCTTAAAATGATTGACTATAACATATTTACCTGTGGTGTAATCTTTTTCGTATTTTGGTTTGTCATCTTTTTCAATGCTAGCCGTACTATACGCGTTGGAATAGTAGGCGCCATACACCGGACTGTCTACGCCTGGATATTGTTCTCTGTTGTAGTATGCCAATAAGGAACGAGCATCTGAAGGATCATTTTCGTTAATAATCACTCCTGCGTTTGCCCTAATAGGTAGCATAAGCCAAGACGAAAAGCCTAAAAATAAAAACATAAGAGAAAGCACTACGGTATTAGCGCCAATCATTTGCTTGGACCTCGTAAACTTTAAAGCGTAGTAGAAAGCACTTATAAAAGCTGCCGCCATGATAATAGAGCCAGAATTGAAAGGCAGCCCAAAGGTGTTTACAAAAAAGACTTCAGACCAACCAAACGCTTTGAGCACATAGGTGAGGGAAAACTTATAGACCAGCATTAGAATCCCAACCACTGCAATATTGGCCAAGAGAAAGTTTTTTATGGTGGTTGTTTTGTATTTTTTAAAATAATAAAGTAAGCCAATGGAAGGGATGGCTAGAAAGCCCATAAATTGAATCCCAAAGGTAAGTCCCACAATAAATGAGATGAGCAGAAGCCATTTATCTCCCCTGTCGTTATCTAAGTTGTCGGTCCATTTCAGTCCCAGCCAGAGTAATACTGCCATGATTAAACTGGCCATAGCGTAAACTTCCGTTTCAACAGCATTAAACCAAAAACTGTCAGAAAAAGTAAATGCCAATGACCCCACTACACCACTACCTAAAACAGCTATGGCTTGTGAATTTGACAATTCAGCTGTTTTGCCAATCAATTTTCTGAGTAAATTGGTAATGGTCCAAAACATAAATAAGATAGTAAATGCAGAAGAGACGCTAGAAACATAATTCACCATTCTCGCTATCTGCGTGGGTTCTAAGGCAAACATGGCAAAGAAAGCGCCGATCATCTGAAGTAAAGGCGCCCCAGGTGGGTGCCCAATTTGAAGTTTGGCTGCAGTTGCAATATATTCACCCGCATCCCAAAAGCTACCGGTAGGTTCAACGGTTAAGGCATAAGTTATGAGTGATATAAAAAAAACTACCCACCCCAAACGGCGGTCCCAAAGGTCAAAATCTTTTGAAAACATGTGCTTGTTTTTTGTAACAGAGCGAAATTACTAATTAATATGTTTATTCAGGCTTTAAATTTTGAAAGCTTTAACAGCTTTTTATGCTACAAGAAATTGCTTTTCACACCTTTTGTTAGTAGAAAATTGTGAACCAATCAATGTCTTTGGAAAAAAAAGAAAAGTTTTGTTTTGATAATACAAACTTTGTTTTAAATTTGCAGCCTCTTATACGGTAGTGGTCTATGGTGTAATTGGTAACACAGCTGTTTTTGGTACAGTCGTTCAAGGTTCGAGTCCTTGTAGACCAACAAAAAAACCCAAAGTTTTCACTTTGGGTTTTTTATTGTTTAATGGCTAAAATATTGTATATTTGTGGCGATTAAATGATAAAGGAATAAGAGGGGACCAAAAGTCCCCTCTTTTATTACCCATAAATCTATGTTCGAAAAAGAAGTAAGGACCTTATTAGATGCAGCTTTGGAAGAAAATCCATCCCTGTTTTTAATAGATTTTAAGATTACAACAGACAAAAAAATCTCCGTGGTATTAGATGGGGATACTGGTGTGACACTTCAAGATTGCATGAATGTGAGTCGTGCTATTGAGCACAACTTGGACAGGGAAACCATAGATTTTGGATTGGAAGTAGCCTCTGCGGGCGCTACAGCTCCATTAGTAATGCCTAGGCAATACAAAAAAAACCTGAACCGTTCTCTGACGGTTCGCACTGAAAATGAAACGGTAGAAGGAAATCTCATAGACATCCTAGATCATGGAATTAAATTACAGTGGAAAGCAAGAGAACCCAAACCAATAGGAAAGGGTAAAGTAACCGTTATTAAAGAGCAAGAAATTGCTTTTTCAGATATTAAAGAAGCAAAAGTTAACCTTAAATTTTAATAGATAGCAAGATGGAAAATATTGCGCTTATTGAATCTTTCTCAGAATTTAAAGATGACAAATTTATTGATAGAGTAACCCTAATGGCCATTTTAGAAGAGGTTTTTAGAAGTGCTTTAAAAAAGAAATTTGGATCAGATGACAATTTTGATATTATCATTAACCCAGACAAAGGGGATTTAGAGATTTGGAGAAACAGAGTGGTAGTAGAAGATACAGATGTGATGGATCCAAATGAGGAGATATCTATTACTGAGGCTAGAAAGATTGAGCCAGATTTTGAAGTAGGAGAAGATGTTTCGGAAGAGGTGAAGCTAATTGACTTGGGGAGAAGGGCTATTTTGGCGTTGCGTCAAAATTTAATAGCCAAGATTCACGAGCATGACAACACCACTATTTACAAACAATTTAAGGACCTAGAAGGGGAGATATACACTGCTGAGGTACACCATATTAGGCATCAGGCAATTATTTTATTGGACGACGAAGGAAATGAAATTATCCTCCCAAAAGACAAGCAAATACCAGCAGATTTCTTTAGAAAAGGCGACAATGTTAGGGGGATTATTGAAAGTGTAGAATTAAAAGGGAACAAGCCTGCCATAATTATGAGTAGGACTTCACCACTATTCTTAGAGCAACTATTCTTCCAGGAAATTCCAGAGGTTTTTGACGGTTTAATCACCATTAAAAAGGCAGTTCGAATTCCAGGAGAAAAAGCTAAAGTTGCGGTAGATTCTTACGACGATCGTATAGATCCAGTGGGTGCCTGTGTGGGAATGAAGGGATCTAGAATTCATGGGATTGTCAAAGAATTGGGCAACGAGAATATAGATGTAATTAATTGGACGAATAACCCTACTTTATTGGTAACAAGGGCTTTGAGTCCAGCCAGGGTTTCTTCTGTAAAGTTGGACGACGAAAAAATGACTGCTCAAGTCTATTTAAAGCCAGAGGAAGTTTCTAAGGCTATTGGTCGTGGCGGTCATAATATTAGATTGGCTGGTCAATTGACTGGATATGAAATAGATGTCTTTAGAGAAGGGGTGGAGGAAGATGTTGAATTAACAGAATTTTCTGATGAAATAGATGGATGGATTATTGCAGAATTGTCTAAGATCGGTTTGGATACAGCGAGAGCGGTGTTGGAACAAGATGTAGAAGATTTAGCAAAGAGAACAGATTTAGAAGAGGAGACAATTTTAGATGTTGTTAGAATTCTAAAAGAAGAATTAGAAAGTTAGCAATAGGTAATACACAAATAATTAAAGGATTTTATCCTTGAACCTATTTCATTATTTATATTAGCAGAAAAATACTAGTAAGCACAAATTTTTTTTATGGCAGAGAATGCAACCATTAGGCTTAATAAAGTCCTAAGAGAATTAAACATTTCACTGGATAGAGCGGTAGACTACCTAGCGGCTAATGGGCATGCTATTGAGGCAAGGCCTACTACTAAAATATCGGAAGAAGTGCATCAGGTTCTTTTAGACCAGTTCCAAACGGATATGAGCAAGAAAGTTGCTTCCAAGGAAGTGGGTGAAGAAAAGAGAAAAGAAAAGGAGGCTATTAGAATTGAACTTGAAAAAGAGCAAGAAGAAAAGCGTTTAGCTAAAGAAGCAAGAGCCGCCGAGGTGATTAAAGCGAAAGGATCTCTTACTGGGCCAACTACGGTAGGTAAAATTGATTTAGACGCTTCAACAGATAATGCGACTCCTGCTCCAGAGGCTGTAAATGAGTCACCTGCTGCTCCTAAAGAAGCAATGCCCAAAGCAGCGCCAAAACAAGAAGTCATTAGGGCAGCTGCGCCAAAAGCAGCTGGTCTTAAGATAGTATCGGCTGCGCCAGCAGCCAAAGCAACAGAAAAAGCGCCAGTAAAAGAAGCACCACAAAAAGAAACGTCTGCAAAAGAGGAGACTGTAGTGGCTAAGGAAGAAACGCCAGCTGCTAAGCCATTGTCAGAAGCAGAGCAGCCTACGGGATCTATTGCTACACAGTACAAGAAATTAAGTGGGCCTAAAATTATGGGAGACAAAATAGATTTGTCTCAGTTTAATAAGCCTAAGAAAAAACCTGTTGCTTCTTCTAGCAATGACGACAATAAGAAAAGACGTAAAAGAATAGTATCTCCTTCTGGAGGTCCTGGCGCTGCAGCTGCAGCTGCACCTAGACAGAGGGGGACAGGACCAAGAGGTAAAGCTGCTGCAGGCCAAAGATTTAATGCTGCGCCAAAAGTAGAGCCAACAGAAGAGGAAGTACAAAAACAAGTGCGAGAAACCCTGGAGAAATTACAGGGGAAATCCAAAAAAGGAAAAGGGGCTAAGTACCGAAGAGACAAACGTGAGTCTCACAGGGAGCAAACGGAAAAAGACCTAGAGCAGCAAGAATTAGAAAGCAAAATCCTCAAGGTAACTGAGTTTGTTACGGCAAATGAAGTAGCTACCATGATGGATGTTTCTACCACTCAGATTATCTCTGCCTGTATGTCTCTTGGTATCATGGTTACCATGAACCAACGTTTAGACGCAGAAACCCTTTCTATAGTAGCAGAAGAATTCGGTTATCAAGTAGAGTTTGTGACTGCAGATATTGAAGAAGCTATTGTTGAGGTAGAAGACACTGCAGAAGATTTGGTGTCTAGAGCACCAATAGTAACAGTAATGGGTCACGTAGATCACGGTAAAACGTCGCTCTTAGATTATATTAGAAAAGAAAATGTGATTGCCGGCGAGAGTGGGGGAATTACACAGCATATTGGTGCCTACGGGGTAACTTTAGAGGGTGGTCAGAAGATCGCTTTCTTAGATACACCAGGTCACGAGGCCTTTACGGCCATGCGTGCTCGTGGTGCTCAAGTGACTGACATTGCTATTATTGTAGTAGCTGCGGACGACGACATTATGCCGCAGACAAAAGAGGCCATTAGCCATGCGCAAGCTGCTGGTGTCCCCATTGTATTTGCTATAAACAAAATAGACAGACCTGCTGCTAATCCAGATAAGATTAAAGAAGGGCTGGCTCAGATGAATTTATTGGTAGAAGACTGGGGGGGTAAAATACAGTCTCATGATATTTCTGCTAAAACTGGCTTAGGTATAAAAGAGCTTTTAGAAAAAGTCTTGTTAGAAGCAGAACTTTTAGAATTAAAAGCAAATCCGGATAAACGTGCTGTAGGTACAGTAGTAGAAGCTTTTTTGGATAAAGGGAGGGGTTATGTGTCTACCGTATTGGTTCAGGCGGGTACCCTTAGAATTGGAGATTATTTACTGGCGGGAACTTGCAGTGGAAAAGTAAAAGCCATGCAAGATGAGCGCGGACAAAATATTACGGAGGCTGGACCTTCTACGCCAATTTCTGTATTGGGATTAGATGGTGCGCCACAAGCAGGAGATAAATTCAATGTATTCGAAGACGAACGTGAAGCCAAGCAAATTGCAACAAAGCGTTCTCAATTAATGAGAGAGCAATCTGTTAGAACACAGCGACACATTACCTTAGATGAGATAGGAAGGCGTATTGCACTTGGAGATTTCAAGGAGTTAAACGTGATCTTAAAAGGAGATGTAGATGGTTCCGTAGAAGCACTGACAGATTCGTTCCAAAAACTTTCTACAGACGAGATACAAGTAAATATTATCCATAAAGGAGTAGGGCCTATAACAGAGTCCGACGTCTTATTGGCTTCTGCCTCAGATGCGATTATTATTGGATTTAACGTTCGCCCAATGGGGAATGCTAGGTCTATAGCAGATAAGGAAGAAATTGATATTAGAATGTACTCTATTATCTACGACGCTATTAATGAACTCAAAGATGCCATGGAGGGTATGTTGTCTCCAGAGATGAAAGAGGAAATTACAGGTACAGCTGAAATTAGAGAGACCTTTAAGATTTCTAAGGTGGGTACTATTGCGGGATGTATGGTGCTGACAGGTAAAATCTTTAGAAATTCAAACATTCGTTTAATTAGAGATGGTGTCGTTATTTATACCGGAACACTGTCTTCTTTAAAACGTTTCAAAGATGACGCCAAAGAAGTAGCCAAAGGCTATGACTGTGGGCTTCAAGTGAAGAATTACAACGACATTAGAGAATTAGACGTTATAGAAGCCTTCCAAGAAGTAGCGGTTAAAAAGAAATTAAAATAATCTGTCCTAACGGACGATACACAAAAAAAGAGCCTTTAAAGGCTCTTTTTTTTGGTCTTAACTCAATTAGGTTAAATCTAGTTACTTCAATATCTGTGGTTTTAAAAGTACGGCAGCAGGGTACCTTTTACGCACTGCAATAAGGTTTTTCTCCGCTTCAAGTCTTGTTTTGAAAGTCCCGATTCTCAACCTGAAACTAGGAGATTCAAAATCAATACTCTTGGGCCATTCTGAAAAACTTTCATCCAGATTTTTTAAAAGTTCTTCTGTTTTGTCTAATGGACCTGAGTAGATCTGAATGCGATAATCTCCCCTTCCTTTTTGGTAGCTAATAAATGCCTCTAAAAGTGCTGTATGTTTTTCAGAATCAGTTAAAATAATGCTGTCTTTTTCTACTTTAATGGATGTTTCTTGTGCTAAAGAAAATCCAGTATAAAGAACTAGAAACGGAAGGATAAAAAGGGTTTTATGTTTCATTTTGTTTCACGAAAAAGTGTTTTTCAAAGGTAACTTATTACAAATCAAAGCTAAAAAAAAACTACTATTTAGACTGATTATAAATTAGTAAAATCTACATAGAATTGGCTTAATAAAATAAGTTCTATGTCGTATTTTTGTGTCCAAATTTATTGTGCCGATAATTACTTTTTTTCATTTATCTGTAAAAATCGTGCCAAACCTGAAGATTACAATATCTAATAATATGAAAAAGGTGACATACCGCAATCTCGTTTCTTCATTCCTAGGGTTGTTTTTAGTGGCTTTAACACTGATCCCTCAAAATCTTTCTGCTCAAGACCAGTCCGCTGGTGATCCTGTAAAAGGGAAGCAATTATTCAATCAAAACTGTGCTGCATGTCATGCATTGAATAGGAAAATGACAGGTCCTGCTCTTGCGGGAGTTACGGCTAAGTACGAGGGAGATAAAGAATGGTTGTACGCTTGGATTAAAAACAACAACAGCTTAATTAAAGCAGGCGACGAGCGTGCTTTGGCTATTTACAATGAGTACAATCAGGCAGCAATGACTGCTTTTCCTACTTTGAGTAATGAAGATATTGACAATATTCTCGCTTATACAGACGCACCTGCACCCGCTCCGGCTGCTGCAACTGCAGCTACTACTGTAGCGGCTCCAGTAGCTGCTTCAGGGATTTCAAATGAAGTGATTCTTGGCGCTTTAATGTTGGTGTTTGGCTTGTTGGTTATGATGCTTTTCTTGGTCAATAAAACCCTGAGAAGTATTGCTGAGGCTAATGGTGTTGTTTATGAAACTGAAGAGAAAGAAGCTCGTATGCCAATTTGGTTGGCTTTTGCTAAAAACCAATTTTTGGTCTTGGTTACTGTGATCTTCTTATTGCTTTCTAGTGCCTACTATGTATATGGATTTTTAATGCAGGTAGGTGTAGATCAGGGTTATGCTCCGGTACAGCCTATTCACTACTCTCATAAAATTCACGCTGGAGACAACAAGATTGAGTGTACTTACTGTCACTCGTCTGCAAGGGTGTCAAAGCATTCAGGGATACCTTCTTTGAATGTGTGTATGAATTGTCACAAATCAATTTACGAGTACAAGGGTAATCCAGAAGGTCCTTCTCAAGAAGATTTGGCGAATGGTTACACTAATGAGTTCTATACCAAAGAGATTAAAAAATTGTATAAAGCGGTTGGATGGGATGAGGAAAACCAACAGTACACAGGTGAAAGCCAGCCTGTAGAATGGGTAAGAATTCACAACCTTCCAGATTTTGCTTATTTCAATCACTCGCAACACGTTTCTGTGGCTGGTGTAGCTTGTCAGACCTGTCATGGTCCTGTAGAAGAAATGGAGATCATGTATCAGTACAGTCCACTGACTATGGGTTGGTGTATTGATTGTCACAGAGAGACTAATGTGAAAGTAGAAGGAAATGCTTACTACGATAAGATTCACGAGGCGCTTTCTCAGAAGTACGGTGTAGAAAAACTTACGGCTGCTCAAATGGGTGGTTTAGAATGTGGTAAGTGTCACTACTAGAAATTTAGATTTAGAAAAAAAGAAGCTAATTACATAGATAATATTATGTCATCAAACAAAAAATACTGGAAGAGTGAAGCAGAGCTTTCTGCTAACGACGCCATGATTGAGACGCTAAAACAAAACGAGTTTGTAGAACAAATCCCTACAGGGGAATTTTTATCTGACAAGCAAACCCTAGCTACTTCCAATACCAACAGAAGAGATTTCTTGAAGTATGTAGGATTTAGTACTGCAGCAGCTTCATTGGCTGCTTGTGAGGGTCCAGTTATAAAGTCTATCCCTTATGTAGTTCAGCCGGAGCAAATCATCCCTGGTGTAGCTAATTTTTATGCTACAACTATTGCAAATGGTTACGACTTTGCTTCTATTCTTGTGAAGACTAGAGAAGGAAGGCCTATTAAGGTGGAGAATAATAAAGATGCTCAAGTAAAAGGAACTGCCAATGCAAGGGTTCAAGCCTCTGTATTGTCATTATATGACAGTGCTCGTTTGCAAGGACCTTCTTTTAATGGAGCCCCTGCTGATTGGTCAGATCTAGATGCTGCGGTTACTACTGCGCTAGATGCTGCTAAGGCCAATGGGAAAAAGGTCGTTTTTTTAACACCTACTTATGCAAGTCCTAGCATGTCTAAATTAGTGGCTGAATTTGCACAAGGTCAGGATCAGTTTTCTCATGTGGTTTATGATGCTATTTCTGAGTCAGCTGCACTGGACGCTTTTGAAGCAGTTACTGGTGAAAGGGCTTTGGCAGATTACCATTTAGAAAAAGCTACTGTGATTGTATCTTTTGGTGCAGATTTCTTAGGTGATTGGCAAGGTGGTGGTTTTGATTCAGGTTATGCTAAAGGCAGAATTCCTAGTGCACACCAAATGTCGCAACACTACCAGTTTGAGTCTAATATGACGCTTTCAGGTGCTGCGGCAGATAAAAGAGTACCTTCTAACTCAGCACAGCAAGCTCAAGCTTTGGCTGCGCTATATGAAATTGTAACAACGGGAGCTACCTCTGTAGCACTTCCTGAAAATATAATGGCTGCAGTTAAAGCAGCTGCTAAAGCGGTTGTAAAGGCTGGCAATAAAGCTGTGGTGTTGACAGGTATTGATAGTGTTGAAGCACAATCTTTAGTGTTGCGTCTAAATGCTTCTATAGAAAGTGTTGCCTTCGATTTAGCAGCACCTCGATATGTACGCCAAGGTAATGACAAGGCTATACAGTCTTTAATTGCAGATATGGCTGCTGGTCAAGTTGGCTTATTGGTTGTAGATGGGGTTAATCCTGTGTATAGCTTACCTAATGCAGCTGAATTTAAATCTGCGCTTTCAAATGTTGGTACTACGGTAGCTTTTTCTACCATGCCCAATGAAACTACTGCATCTGTTCAGTGGGTAGGAGCTGCGTCTCACTATTTAGAGTCTTGGGGAGATGTGGCGGTTAAGAAAGGTCATTATAGTCTTACGCAACCTACTATAAAAGAATTATTCGACACCAGACAATTCCAGACGGCACTAATGAAGTGGGCTGGAATAGAAGGTACTTATTACGATTATATTAAAAACAATTGGGAGGCGACTATTCTTGGTGCTTCTGTATGGAATAAAGCCCTTCACGACGGTGTTTTTGTAGGTGGTTCAACTGCAACCCAAATGGTTGCTACTATTGATGCTTCTGCACAATTAAAAGTGCTTAAAGCGGCTACTGCCCCTGCAATGGAGTTGGTGTTGTACGCTAAAACAGGTATGGGAGATGGTCAAGAGGCCAACAACCCATGGTTGCAAGAATTTCCAGATCCTATTACAAGGGTATCTTGGGATAATTACGCTACCGTTTCCAAAGCAGATGCAGCTAGTTTAGGTCTTGTTAATGAAAATGTAGCCAATGGAGGTTTAGATGGTAGTTATATCAGTCTAACGGTAAATGGTGCCACACTTTCAAATGTGCCGGTAATTATTCAACCCGGTCAGGCGCCAGGAACTATTGGCTTGGCCTTAGGTTATGGGAAGACAACAGGCTTAAAAGAAGAAATGCAAGTAGGGGTGAATGCTTTTGCTTTGTACAATGATTTTTCAAAAACACAGGAAGTTTCTGTATCTAAAGAGAGTGGCATGCATGAGTTTGCATGTGTTCAGCTTCATAAAACCCTTATGGGTCGTGGCGACATTATTAAGGAAACTACCTTAGAGGTATTTAATACAAAAGACGCTAAATATTGGAATCCACAACCTATGGTGTCTTTAGATCACCAAGAAGTAGAAGCTACTTCTGTAGACTTATGGGATTCATTTGATAGATCTATAGGACATCATTTTAATCTGTCTATTGATCTAAATGCCTGTACTGGATGTGGGGCTTGTGTTATTGCATGTCATGCAGAGAACAATGTTCCTGTAGTAGGTAAAGAGGAGATTAGAAAATCTAGGGATATGCACTGGTTGCGTATTGACAGATATTACTCTTCAGAAGACACTTTTGAAGGAGATAATGAGAAGAAAGATAATTTTGACGGACTAACTGGAGACAATGGTTCACTAGGAGGTTTTGGAGAATTAGAAGATCCGTCAGCCAATCCTCAAGTGGCTTTCCAGCCAGTAATGTGTCAGCACTGTAATCATGCACCATGTGAGACAGTTTGTCCTGTAGCTGCAACTTCGCACTCTAGACAAGGTCAAAATCATATGGCGTATAACCGTTGTGTAGGAACACGTTATTGTGCTAATAACTGTCCTTACAAAGTAAGACGTTTTAACTGGTTCTTGTACAATAACAATGACGAGTTTGACTATCACATGAATAACGACCTTGGTAAAATGGTGGTTAATCCAGATGTAAATGTACGTTCTCGTGGAGTTATGGAAAAATGTTCTATGTGTATTCAAAAAACACAAAAGACTATTCTAGACGCGAAGAGAGAAGGTCGTGAAATTAAAGACGGAGAATTCCAAACCGCTTGTTCTGCAGCATGTGGAAACGGTGCAATGGTATTCGGAGACGTTAATGACAAGCAGTCTAAAGTATCTGAACTCAAAGAAAGTGACCGTATGTATCATCTATTAGAGCATGTTGGGACTAAACCTAATGTATTCTATCACGTGAAAGTACGTAATACAACTGAAGCATAACACACAATAAAGGAACATAACTATACTATAAATTATGGCGTCGCATTACGAAGCACCTATACGAAAACCACTTGTTGTTGGAGACAAAGGTTACCACGATGTAACTTTAGACATTGTAGCTCCTGTTGAGGGTACTGCAAACAAACAATGGTGGATCGCATTTTCAATTGCTCTAGTAGCATTTTTATGGGGATTGGGTTGTATTATATACACCGTCTCTACAGGGATTGGAACCTGGGGTCTAAATAAGACTGTAGGTTGGGCCTGGGATATTACCAACTTTGTTTGGTGGGTAGGAATTGGCCATGCCGGTACCTTAATTTCAGCAGTGTTATTGCTCTTTAGACAAAAATGGCGTATGGCTATTAACCGTTCTGCAGAGGCAATGACTATTTTCTCAGTGATTCAAGCTGGTTTGTTTCCTATTATACACATGGGACGTCCATGGTTAGCGTATTGGGTACTCCCTATCCCTAACCAATTTGGATCTTTGTGGGTAAACTTTAACTCTCCATTACTTTGGGATGTATTTGCGATCTCTACTTATTTATCTGTTTCATTGGTATTCTGGTGGACCGGTTTATTGCCAGATTTCGCGATGATTCGTGATAGAGCTGTTAAACCTTTTCAGAAAAAGATTTACAGTTTATTGAGTTTTGGTTGGTCTGGTCGTGCAAAAGATTGGCAGCGTTTTGAAGAAGTATCGTTGGTATTAGCTGGTTTAGCTACTCCATTAGTACTCTCTGTTCACACGATTGTATCTTTTGACTTTGCCACTTCGGTAATCCCTGGATGGCATACCACGATTTTCCCACCATACTTTGTGGCAGGAGCAATTTTCTCTGGTTTTGCGATGGTAAACACGCTTCTTATTATTATGAGAAAGGTGTCTAATTTAGAAGCATATATCACGGTTCAGCATATTGAGCTTATGAATATTGTAATCATGATTACGGGTTCTATAGTTGGTTGTGCTTACATTACGGAGCTGTTTATGGCATGGTACTCTGGAGTAGAGTATGAGCAGTATGCTTTCTTAAATAGGGCTACCGGACCTTATGCTTGGGCATATTGGGCTATGATGACTTGTAATGTATTCTCTCCACAATTCATGTGGTCTAAAAGGCTTAGAACCTCTATTATGTTCTCTTTTGGGATTTCTATTGTGGTAAATATTGGTATGTGGTTTGAGCGTTTTGTAATTATAGTAACCTCTCTTCACAGAGATTACTTGCCTTCTTCATGGACCATGTTCTCTCCTACTTTTGTAGATATTGGAATTTTCATAGGAACCATTGGATTCTTCTTTGTTTTATTCCTTTTGTATGCCAGAACCTTCCCGGTAATTGCACAGGCAGAAGTGAAAACTATATTGAAATCTTCTGGAGAAAAGTATAAGAAATTAAGAGATGCTGGAAAACCACTTTATGAGGTAACTCCATTAGTGTCTAAAACTAAAAAGGATCAATAGTATGGCAAATAAAGTTATTCAGGCGCTTTACAATGATGACGACGTGCTCATGTTGGCCGTTAAGAAAGTAAAAGCTGCAAAGCATCATATAGAAGAAGTGTATTGTCCTTTTCCAGTTCACGGACTAGATAAGGCTATGGGTTTAGCCCCAACTAGATTAGCTATTACTGCATTTATGTATGGCTTAGTAGGTTTGGCAGTTGCCATTACAATGATGAATTATATTATGATTGAGGATTGGCCCCAAGACATAGGAGGTAAGCCTAGCTTTTCTTATTTAGAAAACCTACCTGCTTTTGTGCCTATTATGTTTGAGCTTACGGTGTTTTTTGCGGCCCACTTAATGGTAATTACTTTTTATATGAGAAGTAGATTGTGGCCATTCAAAAAAGCAGAAAACCCAGATGTTAGAACTACAGATGACCTTTTCCTAATGGAAATTGAAATCCATGATAACGAAGCAGATCTTCATGCCTTATTGGCAGAGACCGGCGCAGTAGAAATAAAAGTTTCCCAAAAGTAGATTGCAAAATATTATGAGTGATTTAAAATATTCTTTTTTGGCCCTTGCATCTATGATAGTTTTGGCTTCTTGTTCGGACAAGAACAGTAGAAACTACCAGTACATGCCAAATATGTATGAATCTGTAGGTTATGAAACCTACCAAGAAGTAGACTTCTTACCTTCTAATATGGAAGCAGGTTTGCCTGTTGAAAACACCATTCACAGGGGTTGGCTGCCTTATGAATTTGAAAATAATCTCGAGGATAAAGAACTGGCTCGCGTTCAAAAAAGTCCACTAGACGCCTCTCGCTACGAAGAGAATATCAGTGAAGGTAAAGCACTATATGACGTGTATTGTGCAATATGTCATGGTAAAAAAGGAGATGGTAATGGAACCTTAGTGTCTAGAGAGAAAATTTTAGGAGTTCCATCTTATGCAGACGCTGCTAGAAATATCACAGAGGGAAGTACTTATCACACTATATATTACGGATTAAACTCAATGGGGTCTTATGCAGGTCAATTAAATATTGAAGAGCGTTGGCAAGTTTCTGAGTATGTAATAAAATTAAAGCAAGACCTAACTAAATAATACGAAGACAGACAGTATGTACACTTTTTCAAACAGACTTAAGATCGCTTCTTTTATACTAATGGCTGTGGGTGCAATAGGTATTGCTATTGGATTCATGTCTGCTCCATCTAATGTAGCAGAAGCCAAAGCTATAGTGGCTGCTCATGCAGGCGGCCATGGAGATGCACACGCAACAGAAGATCACGCAGTTTCACATGAAGCCACAGAAACTCATGACGAGGATCATGCTTCTATGTCTGATCACGCTGTGTCTTCAGATGTTCATGAAACAGAAGCACATAGTGAAGATCACAGTGCAGCGCATGACGAACATGTATTACACCAATTACAGAATAAGCCTTGGGCAGCCCTTTATGTGGCAGCTTTCTTTTTCTTTATGATCGCTTTGGGGGTGTTGGCATTTTATGCCATACAACGTGCTGCTCAGGCAGGATGGTCTCCCCTGTTGTTTAGAGTGATGGAAGGGATAACTGCTTATTTAGTACCTGGAGGAATCATTGTATTTTTAATATTAGTAGCCTCAGTAGCACATATGAACCATTTATTTGTTTGGATGGATCCAGAAGTAGTGGCACATGACAAGCTCATCCAAGGAAAAGCAGGTTACTTAAACGGACCCTTCTTTTTAGTTAGAGCAGCTATATTTTTATCTGGATGGATCGCTTACAGATGGTATTCTAGAAAATTATCTTTGGCACAAGATGCAGCAGACGACAATACTAACTTTGTGAAAAATTTCAGACTTTCTGCAGCATTCCTAGTATTCTACCTGGTGACTGAATCTATGATGTCATGGGATTGGATTATGAGTATTGACCCACACTGGTTCTCTACGCTTTTTGGATGGTATATTTTTGCTTCTATGTTCGTTTCAGGAATTACTGTAATTGCGCTGGTGACTATTTACCTCAAGTCAAAAGGTTTATTGGAACAAGTAAACGACAGTCATATTCACGATTTAGCCAAGTTTATGTTTGGTATTAGTGTTTTCTGGACGTATTTATGGTTTTCACAGTTTATGCTTATTTGGTATTCAAACATACCTGAAGAAGTAACGTATTATGTGACTAGAATTCAAGACTATAACTTACCTTTCTTTGGTATGTTAGCACTGAACTTTATTTTCCCACTACTGTTGCTAATGAACAGTGATTTCAAGCGTGTAAACTGGTTTGTTGTCATGACAGGAATTGTGATTCTTGCAGGGCACTATTTAGATATCTTTAATGCCATTATGCCTTCTGCAGTTGGTGATCAGTGGTTTATTGGTATTCCTGAAATTGGCGCTGTATTGTTTTTTGCAGGATTGTTTATTTACACGGTCTTTAATGCATTGACAAAAGCCCCAATTACCCCGAAACGCAACCCATTTATTGAAGAGAGTAAGCACTTTCATTACTAATATTATTTACGTAAACAGCATATTAAAATGACAGCATTTTTAACCATAGGAGTATTAGTCTTAGTAGCCATAGCCATATGGCAGATGACCAAAATATTTGAGTTATCTCAAATTAAGAAAGATGCTTCTCAGATTGCCAATGACAACGATAATAAGTACAACGGTTACCTTATGTTTGTTTTCTTGGTGTTTATCTACGGAATAACCATCTTTAGTTTTTACAAGTACACCAAAATCTTATTGCCAAAAGCGGCTTCTGCACACGGCGCAGATTATGATAATTTAATGTTGGTTTCTTTTGTGATCATTTTTATTGTTCAAACCATCACACAAGCATTACTGCATTATTTTGCTTACAAATACAGAGGAAGAAAAGGTCAGAAAGCATTATACTATGCAGACAATAATAAATTAGAGGTTATTTGGACTATGATTCCTGTAGTGGTATTAGCTGGTTTAATTCTTTGGGGATTATATAGCTGGGTGAACATTATGGATGTTAATGATCAAGATGACCCTATAGTGGTTGAATTATACGCCCAACAATTTAATTGGACGGCTCGTTATGCAGGAGAAGACAATGTGCTTGGAGAAGCTAACGTTCGTTTAATAGATATTGATAATGTCAATGTCTTAGGTTTAGATACATCGGATAGCTATGCTTCAGATGACGTGATTGTGAAAGAACTTCATTTACCTGTAGGTAGAAAAGTAAATTTTAAAATGCGTTCTCAAGATGTATTGCACTCCGCCTATATGCCACACTTTAGAGCTCAAATGAATTGTGTTCCTGGAATGATTACTCAGTTTTCATATACACCTATTTACACGACTGAGGAGATGAGACAGGATCCAGATGTTATGGAAAAGGTAAAGCGTACTAATACCATCAGGGCAGAACGTGCCTTAAATGACGAGCCTAATTCTGATCCTTGGGAATTTGATTACATTTTATTGTGTAATAAAATTTGTGGAAAATCTCATTACAATATGCAAATGAAGATTATTGTGGAGACTCAAGAAGAATATGACGCCTGGATGGCCGAACAAAAAACTTTTGCTCAAACAGTAGTATCCAACTAGATTAATAAAAAATAGCTTAATAAAAAATAAAATTACAGATATGTCTGCAAACGCACACGCACATTCAGAGGATCATCACGAAGATCATGGGCATCATCATAAAGAAACCTTTGTAACTAAATATATCTTTAGCCAAGATCACAAGATGATCGCTAAGCAGTATTTAATCACAGGGCTTATTATGGGTTTCATAGGAATTGCTATGTCTCTTTTATTCAGAATGCAAATTGCATGGCCTGGACAAAGCTTTCCTGTATTTGAGGCTTTACTAGGAAAATGGGCTCCAGATGGTGTCATGGATGCTGACATTTACTTGGCATTGGTGACCATTCACGGAACCATCATGGTTTTCTTTGTATTGACTGCAGGTCTAAGTGGTACCTTCTCTAATTTACTTATACCTTTGCAAATTGGTGCTAGAGATATGGCTTCAGGGTTTTTGAACATGGTATCTTACTGGTTATTCTTCCTTTCTTCATTTATCATGATTATGTCTCTTTTTGTAGAGGCAGGACCAGCTGCAGCAGGATGGACGGTGTACCCACCTTTAAGTGCCCTTCCAATGGCCCAGCCCGGTTCTGGAATGGGAATGACTTTGTGGTTGGTATCTATGGCCATCTTTATTGCTTCTTCATTATTAGGTTCTCTTAACTATATTGTTACGGTCATTAACCTAAGAACAAAAGGAATGTCCATGACACGTTTGCCTTTAACTATATGGGCGTTTTTTGTAACAGCTATTATTGGTGTTATTTCATTTCCTGTATTATTTTCAGCCGCCTTACTACTTATCATGGACAGAAGTTTTGGTACTTCTTTCTTCTTATCTGATATTTTTATTCAAGGAGAGGTATTGCATTACCAAGGAGGTTCACCGGTACTTTATGAGCACCTTTTTTGGTTCTTAGGTCACCCGGAGGTGTATATTGTATTATTGCCTGCATTAGGGATTACCTCAGAAGTAATGTCTACCAACGCACGTAAACCAATATTTGGATATAGAGCGATGGTAACCTCAATTATTGCGATTGCCTTCTTGTCAACAATAGTATGGGGTCACCACATGTTCGTTTCAGGTATGAACCCATTCTTAGGTTCTGTGTTTACATTTACAACGCTTTTAATTGCGATTCCTTCTGCGGTTAAAGCCTTTAACTACATTACGACTCTTTGGAAAGGTAATTTGCAATTAAACCCTGGCATGTTATTTTCAATTGGCTTGGTGTCTACTTTTATTACAGGTGGTTTAACAGGTATTATCTTGGGAGATTCTACTTTGGATATTAACGTACACGATACGTACTTTGTAGTAGCGCATTTCCACCTCGTAATGGGAATATCTGCACTTTACGGATTATTTGCTGGGGTGTATCATTGGTTCCCTAAGATGTTTGGTAGAATGATGAATAAGAATTTAGGGTATGTACATTTCTGGGTCACTGCAGTAGGTGCCTACGGCGTATTCTTTCCAATGCACTTCGTTGGAATGGCTGGAGTTCCAAGAAGATACTACGAGAACACTGCTTTTCCAATGTTCGACGAACTAACCAATGTTCAAGTATTGATTACAGTATTCGCAATCATTACTGCTGCTGCACAATTGGTTTTTGTCTATAATTTTATCAGTAGTATGTTCTACGGTAAGAAAGCAGAACAAAACCCATGGAAATCCAATACCTTAGAATGGACAACTCCTGTGGAGCATATTCATGGAAACTGGCCAGGTGCTATTCCAGAAGTTCATCGTTGGGCATATGATTATTCCAAAACAGATAAGGAAGGTAACTATGTGATACCTGAGCAAGATTTTGTGCCTCAAACAGTACCTATGGGTCCTGACGAAGAGCAATTACATCATTAAGCTTACTATTACCACTAAAATTTTTTAGCATTACTGTTTAAATAACAAAGCCCTAACATCTAGTTGGGGCTTTTTTTTGATTCTATAATCGTATTTCTGTTTATTTCACTCATTTTTTATTAATTTACTGAAGTAAAATATCACTATTAATAGCCCTTTTTTATGAAGCAATTTGCTCGTTTATACACCTCATTTATCCTTTTATCTTTTATTAGTTTTACTAATGTACAGGCACAAAAATTGCCTAAGATTAAAGGCAATAGAATTGTGGCCCCTTATAATGCCCCCTTAGAGGCATTTAATGCGATAGTCTTGGACAATGATCTCAAGTTAAATATAGTAGCTTCAGACACCACAGGGGTGTCTATGATTGCAGACGACAACCTGCCTCCTGTATTTAAATTTAAGGTTACTGATAGGGTTTTATACATTAGCACCTATTATCAAATCACGGCGAGTAAACAGTTAGATATTACTTTATATACACCAACTTTGGATAGAGTTGTTGTTTCTTCCGGTGAATTGGGGCTTACATTGGACCCACGTTTTAAAAAAACACAGCTTTCCCTTTCTGGTAATGCCACAGTAGCTGTTGCTGGGACAGTTCCAAGTTTTAGTGTGTCTAGTGATGAAAAATCTTTTGTCAATATTAATGGATCTTTTAGTTCTTTTGCGATGCAAATGACAGATCGCTCTACTGCAACTATCTTTGGAGATGTTTCCAATACTGCGCAACTGAATATGCAGGATAAGGCTTCTTTAAAGTGGGGTGGTACTGTAGCTTTTTTAACGGCTTCTTTTGACGGTGCCTCCGTATTAGATGCTATGGACCTTTCGATTGATGAGGCCAGTGTGCACGCTTCAGGAAAATCTAAATTAGACCTTCATATTTTATCTCATCTAACCTATTTTTCTAAAGAGGAAAGTCAATTAGATCTTTATGGTACACCAAGAATTGACTTACTAGAATTTTCTGGAACATCCATGATGAGAAAAAAGCTTTTAAAATAGGCCGTTGTCACTGCTTTTTAAATCTTATCTTTACAAGTGATGAATATAAATTAAGCACTGGCTTGCTAATTTTAATTAGATATTTAGACTTATTTATACCTTATGAATGAACACTTAGATCCTACATCTGATCATCTAACGCCAGAATCTCTTGACATTGAAAAGGCTTTGAGACCACTGAGTTTTAATGATTTTACTGGTCAAGAACAGGTGCTTGAGAATTTAAGTATTTTTGTTAAGGCGGCAAATTTAAGAGAAGAAGCTTTAGACCACACCCTTTTTCACGGCCCTCCAGGACTAGGAAAAACAACCTTAGCCCATATACTTGCTAATGAACTTGGAGTAGGGATTAAAATCACCTCTGGGCCTGTCTTAGATAAACCTGGTGATTTAGCTGGTTTATTGACCAATTTAGAAGCAAGAGATGTACTTTTTATAGATGAAATACACCGCTTAAGTCCTATAGTAGAAGAATATCTGTATTCTGCTATGGAAGATTATAAAATTGATATTATGATTGAGAGCGGTCCAAATGCCCGTTCTGTACAGATTCATTTAAATCCTTTTACTTTAATTGGCGCAACCACGCGCTCGGGTTTGCTCACCGCACCCATGCGCGCTCGTTTTGGTATTCAAAGCCGCCTTCAGTATTATTCTACGGAATTACTCTCCACTATCGTTACCCGCTCAGCAGAAATATTGAACGTACCTATTACAAATGAAGCTGCCATTGAAATTGCAGGAAGGAGTAGGGGAACTCCTAGAATTTGTAATGCATTACTCAGAAGGGTAAGAGATTTTGCTCAGATTAAAGGGAATGGAAAAATAGATTTAGAGATTGCCCAATTTGGCCTTGGAGCACTTCACGTAGACGCGCACGGATTGGATGAGATGGACAATAAAATACTCACCACCCTAATAGATAAATTCAAAGGGGGTCCTGTTGGAATTACCACTTTAGCAACGGCAGTTTCAGAAAGTGCGGAGACCATTGAGGAGGTTTACGAGCCTTTTCTAATTCAGCAAGGTTTTATTATGCGTACTCCAAGAGGAAGGGAGGTAACCTCAGAAGCTTATGCACACTTAGGACGAACCAAGGCACCGGAACAAGGCGGCTTGTTTTAGTGGGAATTTTAGTCTGTGTAATTGTGTTTTTAAAACAGATTTTATTACCTACCAGTTAAATGACTAGCTCAGATCATATACAACAAGATAACGCGCAGCTTATTAAGCGAGAAGCAGCAAATCTTGGGTTTATTTCTTGTGGGATCTCTTCAGCAGGCTTCTTAGAAGAAGAGGCCCCTCGTTTAGAAAAGTGGCTTAAAGAATCCAAGCAAGGAAAGATGGGTTATATGGAAAACCACTTTGACAAGCGATTGGATCCCACCAAGTTGGTCCCTGGAGCCAAATCAGTGGTGAGTCTTTTGTATAACTACTTTCCGGAACAAAAACAGACTTCTGATTCGTATCAAATAGCCAAGTATGCATATGGACAGGACTACCATTACGTAATTAAGGATAAATTAAAGGTTTTAATGGATCGTGTGTCGGCTCAATTGGGCCAAATTGAAGGAAGGGCTTTTGTAGATTCCGCCCCGATTTTAGAAAAAGCTTGGGCTGCAAAAAGCGGTCTGGGATGGATTGGTAAAAACAGTAATTTATTGACCCAAAAGGTGGGGTCATTTTATTTTATAGCAGAACTGGTTCTAGATATAGATCTGCCTCAAGACCCTATTAGCTCAGATCACTGCGGCAGTTGTACTGCTTGTATAGACGCCTGTCCTACTAAGGCTATTACTCCTTATGAGGTAGACGGCTCTAAGTGCATTTCATATTTTACTATTGAATTAAAAGAGGCCATTCCAAAAGAGGTTTCTGGTCAATTTCAAGATTGGGTATTTGGCTGTGATATTTGCCAGGACGTTTGCCCATGGAACCGTTTTTCAAAAGCACATAGCGAACCGTTATTTCAGCCAAATACCAGACTTTTAGAAAATACCAAACACGATTGGGATGAAATTACCCAAGAGGTATTTTCGCAAATTTTTAAGAAGTCTGCTGTAAAAAGAACTAAGTATGAAGGTTTTAAACGCAATATTGCCTTTTTAAGGAATCAATGATTTTTTAATTTTATTGGGTGGGCCTTTTTGTTACAAACAAGATTTTATCTCACAGAATTAACATTTTCTTAATATATTTGGAATTCAACCAATCAATAAACAAAAAAGCTTACTGGCTTTGTATTTTTAAAAATAATCAAATCTTATGAATGGATTAGCTACGATAGATATTGCTGTAATACTAATATATCTTTTAGGAATAGTAATTTATGGAATCTCTAAATCTAAACGCAGTAGTTCCGAGGACTACTTTCTTGGGGGTAGAACCATGACATGGCCTATTGTAGGTATCGCATTATTTTCTGCCAATATTTCTAGTTCTACTCTGGTAGGTTTGGCTTCTGATGCTTTTCAGACCAATATAAATGTGTACAATTATGAATGGTATGCAGTGGTAGTACTTATTTTCTTTGCCATATTCTTTTTGCCATTTTATCTTAGATCGGGTGTGTACACCATGCCCGAATTTTTAGAACGCAGGTACGATAAAAAGTCCAGGTATTATTTTTCATTTATTACGATTCTTGGAAATGTAATGGTAGACACTGCTGCTGGTTTGTATGTGGGTAGTATCGTTCTGAAGTTGTTATTTCCAGAGGTGAGTTCCACCATTATTATCATTATACTGGCTGTTGCAGCCGCGGCTTATACCATTCCAGGTGGTTTAAACTCTGTAATTCAAACGGAGGTTATTCAGGCAGTTCTTTTAATTATAGGATCTTGCTTATTGACTTTCTTTGCTTTCGAAGAACTGGGAGGTGGTTGGGATGCCATGATGTCTAAACTAGACAATATGCTTGCTGCCGGTGAAGTCAATTTTGGCAACCGCTTGGCAGAGGGTAAGTTTATACCTGCCAATAGTGGCGAGGTATTTAGTTTAGTGCGTCCTAATAATGACGATTTTATGCCATGGTGGGGATTGCTCACAGGAGTGCCCTTATTGGGATTTTATTTTTGGGCCAACAATCAGTTTATGGTTCAAAGGGTATTGGGAGCTAAAAACCTCAACCACGGAAGATGGGGGGCTTTATTTGCAGGTCTTTTAAAGTTGCCCGTAATTTTCATCATGATTGTGCCTGGAGTATTGGCGTTGTTACTTTTTAATGATTTAGATATTTCTTCATTAAATTATCCTGTAGCCGACGGTATTTGCACCAATTTATCCGATTGTCCTAACCTGACTTATCCAGTGCTTTTGTTTAAATTATTACCAACAGGTATTTTAGGATTGGTTGTAGCTGGTTTGTTGGCAGCCATGATGTCTAGTGTTTCTGCTACCTTTAACTCAGCTTCTACCTTAATCACAATGGATTTTGTGAAGCAGTTTAAACCAGAGCTCACCTCTAAGCAATTGGTTAGGGTAGGTCAAATAGCGACTCTAGTACTTGTAGTCTTAGCTTCTGCCTGGGTGCCCTTTATTGAGAAAGTAAGTGATTCTTTATGGGGCTACTTACAATTGGTGATTGCCTTTACATCACCTCCTGTGGTTGCTGCATTTGTATTGGGTTTATTTTGGAAACGCGCCAATGCCCATGGTGCTTTTGCTAGTCTTATGGCAGGAGGTGCATTTGCTATTTTTATGATTGTTTCTGCCTCGATAGATTTAGTGCCTTCGTTGAATGAATTTCATTTCTTGGCAAAGGCCAATTTATTATTCATGATTGCAATTTTTGTTCATGTGGTAGTGAGTCTAGCTACTGGATTACCAGAGGCTCAAAAAGTGGCAGATTACACTTATAAAAAATCCATATACACTGCTGAAACTATTGAACTCGAGGCAATGCCTTGGTTTAAAAACTACAGGATACTCTCTATAATTTTACTGATTATTACCACAATTTTAGTTGGTTTTTTCTGGTAAATTTAGATTTTGCTGTAAATTTAAAAGGGTGCAATTTGTCATAAGTTGCATCCTTTTACAGTTAAATTTCATAAATAATACCCTTACCTTTGTATTATAAATAAGTAAACATGAGCAAACAGAAAATTAGGAGAGAAGCATTGGTATATCATGCCAAACCTCAGCCTGGAAAGATTAAGATTGTTCCTACTAAACCATACGCTACGCAAAGAGATCTGGCTTTAGCTTATTCTCCTGGAGTTGCATCTCCCTGCCTTGAAATAGAGAAAAACCCTGATAATGTTTATAAGTACACTGCCAAGGGTAACCTGGTGGCTGTAATAACTAATGGAACAGCGGTATTAGGATTGGGAGACATAGGTCCTATGGCTTCAAAACCAGTGATGGAGGGAAAGTGTTTGCTTTTCAAGATTTTTGCAGACATAGATAGTATAGATATAGAATTGGATACTAAGGACATAGAGACCTTTATTCAAACTGTTAAAACCATTGCGCCTACTTTTGGAGGAATTAACCTAGAAGATATTAAAGCTCCAGAAGCTTTTGAAATTGAAAGAAGATTAAAAGAGGAGTTAGATATTCCTGTCATGCATGACGACCAACATGGAACAGCTATTATTTCTGCAGCAGCACTTTTAAATGCGTTAGATTTAGCGGACAAGTCTATTGAAAATGTGCGTATTGTGATTAGTGGCGCAGGTGCTGCAGCGGTTTCTTGTACTAAGCTATACAAGGCTTTTGGCGCAAAAGCAGAAAATATTGTCATGCTAGACAGTAAAGGGGTGATTAGAAAAGACAGGCCTAATTTGTCTTCAGAAAAAGAGGAGTTTGCTACCGCAAGAAAAATAGACACTTTGGATGAGGCAATGGTAAACGCAGATGTTTTTGTGGGACTGTCTATTGCAGACATTGTAACTCCATCTATGCTTACTTCTATGGCAGACAATCCCATTGTTTTTGCCATGGCCAATCCAGATCCTGAGATTGCGTATGACTTGGCTATGGACACCAGAAAAGATATTATTATGGCTACTGGTCGTTCAGACCATCCAAACCAAGTAAACAATGTTTTGGGTTTTCCTTTTATATTTAGAGGCGCCTTAGATGTTCGAGCGACAAAAATTAATGAGGCTATGAAAATGGCTGCAGTTAAAGCTTTGGCAGATTTGGCTAAAGAACCTGTTCCAGAGCAAGTGAATATTGCTTATGGGGAAACCAGATTGGCTTTTAGTAGGGAATATATTATTCCTAAACCATTTGACCCAAGGCTTATTTCAGAGATTCCCCCTGCAATTGCTAAGGCAGCTATGGAGAGTGGTGTGGCTAAAGAGCCTATAGAAGATTGGGATAAGTATAAAGAGGCGCTCATGCAACGCTCAGGGAATGACAACAAAATTGTGCGTTTGCTTCACACCAGAGCTAAGATGAGCGCTAAGAAAATTGTCTTTGCAGAAGCAGATCATTTAGACGTTCTAAAAGCAGCTCAAATTGTCTATGATGAAGGAATAGCTATTCCAATTCTTTTGGGAAATAAAACCATTATAGAGGAATTAAAAGCTGAAATTGAATTTGAAGCAGATTTAGAGATTATTGACCCCACAGATAATGCAACCCGTGCTCAGCGAAATGCCTATGCAACTTCTTATTGGGAGCAAAGAAGAAGGACAGGAGTAACGCAATACCAAGCCGAAATAAAAATGCGTGAGCGTAATTATTTTAGTGCTATGATGGTGCTAATGGGAGATGCAGACGGAATGATTTCCGGTTATTCAAGGGCTTATCCCACGGTAGTAAAACCAATTCTAGAGGTTATTGGTAGGGCCAACAACGTAAAACGCGTAGCTACGACTAATATTATGATTACTGAACGAGGACCTATGTTCTTGTCAGATACCTCCATTAATATAGATCCTTCTGCAGAAACCATAGCAGAGACTGCTCAAATGACGGCCAATGTAGCTAAGACTTTTGGATTTGAATCTGTCACAGCCTTACTTTCTTACGCTAACTTTGGTTCTTCTTCACATCCAAATGCAAACAAAGTAAAACAGGCAGTGCGTATTTTACATACGGAGAGTCCAGACTTAATAGCAGACGGGGAGGTGCAAATGGATTTTGCCCTGAACAAAGTATTACACCAAGAGAAATTCCCATTCTCTAAATTGGCAGGGAAAAAAGTAAATACCTTGATTTTTCCAAACTTAGAATCTGCGAATATTACTTACAAGCTCATGAAAGAACTCAATGGTGCAGACTCCATTGGACCCATTATGATGGGGCTGAGAAAATCTGTACATATTTTGCAATTGGGCGCTAGTGTAGACGAAATTGTCAATATGGCTGCAGTAGCTGTAATAGATGCCCAAGAAAGGGAAAAAAGGAAGCGTGCTAAAATGGCTAAATCGTAACAGATGATCACACACCTCAGGGGAAAATTAGTTGAAAAGAATCCCACAGAAATTGTGGTGGAATGTGGTGGTGTAGGCTATTTATTGCATATATCATTACATACTTATTCATTATTGCCTTCTGAGGAAGCAGTGTCTATTTACACCCATTTACAAGTTAAAGAAGACAGCCATAGCCTTTATGGTTTTATGGAGGTATCGGAACGGGCTATTTTTAGATTGCTTATCTCCGTCTCAGGAATTGGGGCCAATACTGCTAGAACTATGCTTTCTTCATTGTCTCCAGAGGAATTGCGAGATGCTATTGCAGCAAGTAATGTAGGAGCCATTCAATCTGTTAAAGGGATTGGATTAAAAACAGCACAGCGAGTTATTATTGAACTCAAAGATAAGATTCTTAAAATTTACGATTTAGAAGAACTTTCTTCGCCTTTAGACAATACAAACAAAGAAGAAGCGTTATCTGCATTGGAAGTACTTGGCTTTGCTAGAAAGCAATCTGAAAAGATGGTAGAGAAAATTTTAAAAGCAAGCCCAAGCCTCTCAGTAGAAGACATTATTAAACAGACACTAAAAGGTTTGTAACACTTTTGAAGACCTATTTTTTAAAAAAGAATTTGACAAAAATAAAGCCCATTTTTTTTGGGCTCTTTTGTTTGCTTTTTTTTCAGACAAACGGCTTGTTTGCCCAAAAAAAATCACTGCCGTTTACTCCCATAGACACTCTTGCTGTTCAAGACAGTACCCTGTTTAAATCCAAAGGAAACTTACAATTGCCTTTGCCTGCTTCATTGAAAAGCAAATATGCATACAACGAGCAGCTTCAGGTATATGAGCTTGTTGGCGGATTATCGGGTTACCAATTTAACCTCCCATTGGTGCTTTCGCCAAAAGCCTATTGGGCCATGGTAGAAAAAGAAAATATACAAGCCTATTTCAAGGAAAAGATAGCCGCAATGAGCGGAGATCAAAATTCGGCAGATTTGTCTGTTAGGAATCTTTTGCCCTCTTTTAGCCTGCAGAACGACCTGTTAAAAACCATTTTTGGGGGAGATGAAATTAGTTTTGACGCCCAAGGATCTGTTGGAGTAGATATGGGAATTTTATGGCAGAAAAATGACAATCCCGCACTGTCTCCCCGAAACAGAAGCAATTTGTCCTTTGATTTTGAACAGCAGATTAGTTTAAGCCTCATGGGAAAAATAGGGGAGCGGCTTTCTGTGAATGCGAGTTATGACACTCAAGCAACTTTTGATTTTCAAAATCTAATCAAAATTGCCTATGTGCCTCCGACTGTGAAGGACGTAGTGGGTGTGGCGCCAAATGAGTTGTTAGACAATGCTAAAAACACCTTAGGACAAACTAAGGTTGGAGGCTTGGCGCAATCTGTCCAAAACCAGGGATTATTAGAAGACCCCTCTGCAGTGAATGCACTCAATGCAGCCAAAGACCAATTTTTTAATCCAAATGCAGATAATATTTTAAGGAATATTGAGGTGGGTAATGTGAATATGCCCCTTAATAGTAGTTTAATTACTGGAGCACAAAGTCTTTTTGGGGTAAAAACGCAGTTGCAATTTGGTCGTACCCAAATTACCGCAGTACTTTCAGAGCAGCGTTCTCAAAACAGTTCCGTAATGGCTCGGGGCGGTGGGACGCTGACAGATTTCTCCCTAACCGCATTAGATTATGAAGAGGACAAGCATTTTTTCTTGTCTCATTTTTTTAGGGATCAATACGATCAGGCATTAGCAGAATATCCCTTTGTCAATAGTCAGGTGAAAATTACTAGAATAGAAGTTTGGGTAACCAACCGATCACAACAAACACAAAATATTAGAAATGTGGTGGCCCTTCAAGATTTGGGAGAGGCTGCTATAGAAAAAACAAGGATGGGGCGTTTGGGTGTTCCAGCTGAAGGTTTTATTAATACAACAGAATCTAACTTGTTGCCCTCTAATGAGAAAAACGCCTTAAACCCTGAAAAAATGAGTAGGGGTGGGTTTTTGAATGACAATATTCGTGAAATAGCTACAGTAGAGGCGGGTTTTGATATTCCAGGTTACAAAGCCAATCAAGGCTTTGATTACGCAATTTTGGAGAATGCTAGAAAATTAGAAGAGCAAAGGGACTTTACTTTTCACCCTAGTTTAGGATATATTTCACTGAACCAACAACTGTCTTCTGATGAGGTTTTAGGGGTGGCTTATCAGTATACGTATTTAGGAAAAGTATATCAGGTAGGTGAGTTTGCTAACGGAGGTGTTTCTGCAAGTAATAATGCCACAATCAATGAGCCTATTATAAACAACACCCTTGTAGTTAAATTGCTTAAAAGTAATATTACGCAAGTAAAGGATCCTATTTGGGATTTGATGATGAAAAATATTTATCCGGTAGGGGCATATTCTTTAAGTCAAGAAGATTTCAGGTTCAACATTATTTATGCAGACCCAAGTCCAAGAAATTATATTACCCCAGTAGAAAATGCACCAAATTGGCCCCAAAGTCCAAAGCCATTAAATGAGCGAATTTTATTAGAGGTATTTAATTTAGACCGATTAAACGCCTATCAAGATATACAAGAGGGTGGTGATGGTTTCTTTGATTTCTTACCTGGGAAAACAGTCAACACAGAAAATGGTCACATTATTTTTACCACAGTAGAGCCTTTTGGGAATCACTTGTTTAAGGTTTTAGGTGGTGGAGATTACGACGCTTTGGATGAAGAAAATTTCACAGCACATCAAAAAAAATATGTCTTTAGATCATTGTATAAAGGGACTAAGGCTGCAGCATTACAAGAGCCAGAAAAGAACAAATTTATTTTAAAAGGACAATTTAAATCTGAAGGTTTTAATGGAATTCCTATTGGTGCTTTAAATATACCTAGGGGTTCTGTTCGGGTAACAGCAGGAGGTAGACTACTTCAGGAAGGATTAGATTATACCGTAAATTACACCGCAGGTTCGGTTCAGTTATTGGATCCAAGTTTGCAGGCCTCTAATGTGCCTATTGAAGTTTCGGTAGAGGACAATGCAGTTTTTGGCCAACAGAATAGGCGTTTTACTGGAGTAAATGTCATACACCAGTTTTCAGATAATTTTACATTAGGGGGAACATTACTCAATCTCAATGAACGACCACTCACGCAGAAATCTAATTATGGGACAGAAGCCGTAAACAACACCATTTTTGGTTTCAACACCAATTTAACTACTTCTCTTCCATTTCTGACCCGTTGGGCCAATTACCTCCCGAATGTTAAAACAGACATCCCTTCTATGCTTTCGCTCAGAGGAGAAGTGGCCTTTTTAGCTCCAGGAGCTCCAAGGAATGCAGATTTCAGGGGAGAGACAACCACCTATTTAGATGATTTTGAAGGAGCACAATCACTCATAGATATCAGAAGTGCTTTGGGCTGGTCTCTTGCTAGTACTCCTTTAGAGTTTGCGCCAGACGGAGTTAATTTATATGGTACCTCTCCTGAAGACTCTCAGAATCTCAAAAATGGTTATGGCAGAAGTAAATTGGCATGGTACACCATTGATCCTATTTTTTACACCTTCCAACGTCCTTCAGGAGTGAATAATAATGATATTTCTACTCAAGCTAGTAGACGTATTTTTATCGATGAGGTTTTTCCTCAGACAGACATTGCTCAAGGGCAAACCACCGTAAATCCTACCTTGGATTTAGCATATTACCCCCAAGATAAAGGTCCTTATAACAATAATGGAAATTTTAATGCCCTTTCGGAAAGTCAGAAATGGGGTGGAATTATGAGGCCACTGACCACAACAAATTTTGAGCAAGCCAATATTGAATTCGTACAGTTCTGGGTCATGGATCCATATCTAGGAGGTATAGGAGGCGACGGTGGTGAATTGGTATTGAATATTGGAAATATTTCAGAAGACATTTTAAAAGATGGACGAAAACAATACGAAAACGGATTGCCTTTGGAAGGGCAAGAACCTCTTGTAGCGAAGTCTTCCTGGGGGAAAGTTCCAGCAACCCAGTCTTTGGTTTATGCTTTTGACGCTAATGCACAACATCGAACTCAACAAGATATTGGTCTGGACGGACTGAGTGATCAAGAAGAAAGAGCGGTATATACAAACAATTCTGGCGAGGATCCTGCTGGAGATAATTTCAGGTATTATTTAGACAGGCAGGGAAGTATACCAGAGCGATACCTGGATTTCAATAACCCACAGGGCAACGCCCCCGTAGCTGTAACCAATACCAAAAGAGGGTCCACGACGCTGCCAGATGTAGAAGATATTGATCGGGATTTAACTATGAATACCGTGAACAGTTATTACGAGTATAGAATTGAGATTAAACCTGGTACAGATATAAACGACCCTTATGTAACAGATATTAAGGAAGGCTTGAGTCCTAAGCTTCCCAATGGAGAGCAGTTGCCTACAAGGTGGATCCAATACAAAGTGCCCCTAAGTAACTTTACCAATGCAGTAGGTGGGATTGCAGATTTTAGGTCTATGAGTTTTATTCGCATGTATTTGACCAAATTTTCTGATCCAGTATTATTGCGTTTCGCTAGTTTGGATTTGGTGAGGGGAGATTGGCGGGTATACCAAGGAGCGCTCCAAACAGACGCTTTAAATACCCCCTTAGAGATAGGTACCCAATTAGAAGTGAATACAGTTAATGTGGAGGAAAATAGCACTAGAGTTCCTATTGCATATGTATTACCACCTGGGGTACTAAGAGAGCAGCTCAATAACAACAACACCATTATACGGCAAAACGAACAGTCCTTGTCATTGGTGGTAAAACAATTGGCTCCTCAAGACGCAAGAGGCGTGTTTAAAAACACCCAATTTGACTTACGTCAATACAAAAGATTGAAGATGTTCATGCATGCGGAGCAGATTGTTGAAACAGATTTCTCTATTGCCGAGCAGCCAATGGTTGGTTTTTTAAGGATGGGAACTGATTTTTCAGAAAATTTCTATCAGATAGAATTGCCTTTAAATTTCACCCCACATGGGGCTAATAGTCCAGAAGAGGTATGGCCTTCTGCCAACGAATTAGACATTCCAGTAGCTGTTTTGGCGCAAATTAAATCTTTGGGTATTGCCAATCAAAGTTTAAATCAGCTCACTTACTACGATTATGTGGGCGGTAGCTTAACTGCTGTAGATGCTTTGGCACCAAGAACAGCAGGAGTGATGAGGATAGGTATCAAAGGAAACCCTTCGCTTGGTAATCTCAGAGGTATTATGGTGGGGGTAAAAAACGTCTCTAATAAAGCCCAGCGTGCAGAGGTTTGGTTCAATGAATTGCGCCTAGCTGGTTTAGACAATCAAGGGGGCTGGGCGGCTATTGCCGCTTTAGACGCCAATATAGCAGACCTTGTTTCCATTTCAGCCAATGGCGCCACAAGCAGTAGTGGTTTTGGGGCCTTGGATCAAATGCCTAACGAGCGCGCTAGGGAAGACGCTTTGTCTTATGATTTGGTTACTCAAATTAATGTAGGTAAATTATTGCCGGAGGATTGGGGGGTGCAATTGCCTTTAAATTATGGTGTTTCTGAAGTAAAGAGCCGTCCGGAGTTCGATCCTGTTTATGAAGATTTAAAGTTGGAGGACCGAATTGCGGCGTCGGCCAACGGCCCAATAGCCAAAGCAATTGAACAGCAGGCAGAGACCTATACCAAGCGAACGAGTCTTAGTATGTTAGGGGTGAGGAAAAATAGCGTCGCTCAGGAAAATACCCCAAAACGTTTCTATAGTTTGGATAATTTCACTTTGAATTATGCCTATAACCACACGGAGCATAGGGATTTTGAAATACAAAAGCTAGAAGACCAGCAGCTCAAAACAGGCTTTGTTTACGGTCATAATTTTAAGCCATTGATATTGGCGCCGCTCGCTAAAAAAGACTCCATTCTCACCAGTAGGTATTGGAAGTGGTTAAAGGACATAAACCTGAATCTTTTGCCCAACAGTTTTTCGGTGAACGCAACGATTGACCGCTCTTTTAGTCAACAGCAATTTAGAGAGGTCCGAACCGGCGGAGAGGATCTTTTGGCTTTGCCTTTTTTACAACAGCGCAATTATCTATTCAATTGGCAGTATGCCATTAATCAAAATGTGACCAAATCACTACGACTTAATTTAACAGCGGCTTCTAACAATATTGTTCGTAATTATTTTAATGAATTGGACAATGAACAAAGTGGTATTAATGAAGATCACGCCATATGGGATGGTTTTTTTGATTACGGAGAGTCCAATAGATTTGTCCAGGAATTACAATTAAATTACGAATTGCCTTTCGCTAAATTCCCTTTTCTAAACTTTATTAACGCCCAGTATTCTTACACGTCCAATTTTGAGTGGCAGCGCGGTGGAGAGGCTTTGAGGCAAGTGGCGGGTGAGGAAATGAATACGGTTCAAAATGCCAATACTCACAATCTAACTGCTGGATTAGGCATGCAACGATTGTATCAGTTTTTAGGATTAAGCGGGCGAAAAATGACGTCTAATACAAGTCGTTCTCAGAATCCTTTTGACACCAATACGACTTCTAGGCCTACGGCCGATGCTTCTAATTTGTTACTCAATCTGGCTACTATGGTCAAGAGAATGACCTTTAATTATTCAGAAAACAACGGTAAGTTTTTGCCTGGTTTTACTCAGCGAATAGGTTTTTTGGGAACTAATAGGCCTAGTGTGGGTTTTGTTTTTGGCAGCCAATCAGACGTACGCTTTAATGCTGCGAGGAGAGGTTGGCTCACTACTTTTGAAAATTTCAATGAGCCTTTTTTAAGCACCCATAACAGTCAAATAAAATTTAATGCTACCGCCCAACCTATTCCAGATTTGACCATTGACCTTTTTGCAGACAAGCAATACACGAGTAATTTAAGAGAAACCTTTAGGATTGATCAATTAGATGCGATTACATTTAATTATGAGTCATTGCTGGGAAATACCCAAGGTAATTTTAGCATGTCTACCATGATGATAAAGACCTTCTTTTCCTCTGGGACGCAAGAATTTTCTAAGAACTTCGAGTCTTTTAAGGCCAACAGATTGCCCATTGCCAATAGGCTTTCTGCTGAGCGTCCTGAATTGCCAGCAGATATAGATGTCAATGGTTTCCCGCAATCTTATGGTAAAACCAGTCAACAGGTACTGTTGGCCTCATTTATTGCCGCTTATACTGGGGTATCTCCAGAGAAAGTGGGTCTTTCTGCTTTTGATAAAACCCCAATTCCCAATTGGAATATGAAATATACTGGGCTCATGCGTTTGGGTTGGTTCAAAGACCATTTCACCAGGTTTACCATTAGCCATGGGTACAGGGCAGCCTACAGTGTGAACTCATATGCGACCAATTTAGAAAAAGAGAATAGTACGTTTAACCCAGAAACTTTAGATGTAAGACCTGATTATATTTTTAACAATCTGGTGCTGAATGATGAGTTTAATCCATTAGTGCGTATTGATTTTGAGAGTAAAAACAATTTGAGTATGCTCTTTGAAATGAAAATGGATCGGGCTCTTTCTATGAGTTTTGACAATAATCTACTCACAGAAATTCAAGGAAAAGAATTTACTTTAGGTGTGGGATACAGAATAAAAGATGTACAGTTTGTCACTAATATTGGAGGGTCTAAACAACGCTTAAAAAGCGATTTAAATATTAAAGCAGATTTGAGTCTCAGGGACAATTACACCCTGATTCGCAACTTGGAATTAGACAATACACAGGTGAGTGCTGGTCAGTATTTCTTGTCGGCCAAATTAAGGGCAGAATACGCGTTGAGCCAGAATTTAAATGCACTTTTCTTTTACGACTTCACCTTCTCAAAATACGCGGTTTCTACTGCATTTCCTCAGAGTCTTATCAATACAGGGATCAGTTTAAGATACAATTTTGGGAATTGATAAAAACTTCTTTTAAGGTCTTGTATGTCGCTCTAAATTGGGTTACATTTGCGAAATAACTAATCGTTTTAAGATGAATATACCAGCAGAATTAAAGTATACTAAAGACCACGAGTGGGTTAAAATAGACGGAGATATAGCGACCGTTGGAATTACAGATTTTGCCCAGTCAGAATTGGGAGACATTGTATATGTTGAGGTAGACACTTTAGATGAAAGTCTAGAGAAGGATGCTGTTTTTGGTACGGTAGAAGCCGTTAAAACAGTATCTGATTTATTTCTTCCGCTTTCTGGTAAGGTTATTGAATTTAATGAAGGTTTAGAAGATACTCCAGAAGATGTAAATTCAGACCCTTACGAAGCTGGATGGATGATTAAATTAAAAATTTCAGATACTTCTGAAATTGACAGTTTGCTTTCAGACGCAGATTACAAAGCTTTAATAGGTGCCTAAAAGAACCCTGCTATGGCTGGGGTATTTTTGTTTTTTAGGCCTTTTGACTTATCTGAGCCTTACGCCTATAGCAGCAACATCTTTACCGCCAATTCCATACTTTGATAAGCTAGCGCATATAGGATTTTACGCGCTCTTGCAGGGACTGTTTTTCTTCGCTTTGTTTTTTGAAAAAAGGGCCAGCTTTCACAAGATTGTTTGGGGCAGTGCCTTTTTTCATGTTTTGTATGGCACAGTAATTGAAGCTGTTCAAGAAAGCTTAGTCCCGGGCAGGTACGGAGAATGGCAGGATGGTTTGGCCAATGCCATAGGTGTTTTGATTGCTGTGTTGCTTTCATTTGAGCTCATGAAGCGCCTCAATCAAGAAAATCAAAAAAATTAGTTGTTATTTTTATAAATAAAGTTTTAAATTAGCGATCACTAAACCGAATAATATGGAACCAAAAAAGAATCCCAAAGCAGATTTAACCAAAAACATTGGCTTGTACTTTGTGATAGGACTGTGTTTAACAACGTTTATTACTTGGCGTGCTTTGGAGTGGAAAACGTACGATGAAGACAATAGCTTTGACTTCACATTAAATGTAGAAGATCAGTTAGATGAGGAGGTTCCAATGACGGAACAAATAAAAACACCACCACCTCCACCACCACCAGCTGCACCAGAAATTATCGAGGTGGTAGAAGATGAAGAGGAAATTGAAGAGACCGTAATTGAGTCTACTGAAACTTCTCAAGAAGAGGTAATTGAGATAGAAGACGTTGTAGAGGAAGATTTCGATGAAGATTTATCTATCCCATTTGCTGTGATCGAAGACGTACCTATTTTTCCAGGTTGTGAGTCTGAAAAAAGCAAAGGTGCTGCCGCTGTTAGGGCTTGTTTTAACCAAATGATGCAAAAGCATATTAGAAGAAACTTCCGTTATCCTGAAATTGCGCAAGAAATGGGTGTTCAAGGTAGGGTAAATGTTATGTTCACTATTCAAAAAGATGGTTCTATTGGAAACATCAGATACCGTGGGCCAGACAAGAATTTGGAAGCAGAAGCCCTTAGAATTATTGAGAAGCTTCCTAAAATGATTCCAGGAAAACAAAGGGGAAGACCAGTAAGGGTGCCTTTTAGTATTCCAATTACTTTTAAACTACAGTAATCTCTGTAGAGAGCTAATGTATATAAAAACCGCGCCCAAAGGCGCGGTTTTTTTTTGATCCGATCTTTCTTTTGAATTTGGGTGTTATAAATGCGTTATAATAATTGCAAATGCACCCCTTGCAATGTATCTTTGCACCCTTATTGCCCTATAGATATGTCTGCTCGAGAAGTTGTGTTAGAAAACCCTGAAAAATCCTTACCCAAACAAGGGGTTTTAGTGGTTTTCAAAGAGATTACTAAGATGCGTTTGGCCATTAGTGTGGTTTTCTCTGCAGTAGCAGGTTATTTACTAGCGGCAGAAACTGTTTCTCTCTCGCATATTTTTTTGCTGTCTCTGGGGGGTTATGCCATGGTAGGTGCCTCAAATGCTTTTAATCAGGTTATTGAAAAAGATTTAGACGCACTGATGAACCGCACTGCGAATAGGCCGCTGCCTACCAAAAGAATTAGCGCTCAAACAGCACTTTTATTAGCCTCTCTACTTGCAGTGCTAGGTTTAGTTTCTCTCTATATATTGAGTCCAAAAACTGCCATGTTTGGTGCCATATCTATATTTTTATACACCAGTATTTATACCCCTTTAAAAACAATCACACCTTTGTCTGTTTTTGTCGGAGCCATTCCAGGTGCTATTCCTTTTATGTTGGGTTGGGTGTCAGAAACAAATAGTTTCGGTATTGAACCAGGGACCCTATTTATGATACAGTTTTTCTGGCAATTTCCTCATTTTTGGGCCCTAGCTTGGTTGTTGGATGAGGACTATCAAAAAGGGGGGTTTAAAATGCTTCCAACAGGTAAGAAAGATAAGAAAACAGCCCTACAGATTATTCTGTATACTTTTTGGATGTTGGTCGTTTCAGTATTTCCAGTTTTAGGCATTACAGGACAATTGCTGCTTTCTATTCCTGCAGCTGTTATTGTTGGATTAATGGGTGTAATCATGTTTGTTTACGCACTGAGGTTGTATGACAAAGGTGGTCAAAAAGAAGCTAAAGCACTCATGTTGGCAAGTGTGATATATATCAGTTTGCTGCAAATTGTATATGTGGTAGATAAGTTTTTACAATAAAATTAATTACAATGGATCTTACAAAAGGGACAATAGAAAGTAAAAGTGCGAGGGCAAAAAAAATGATGCTCTGGTTTGGTATAATTAGTTTAGTGATGGGTTTCGCTGGTTGGACCTCTGCTTTTATAGTAAGTAGTTCAAGGGAAGATTGGTTGCAGGATTTTGTGTTGCCAACCCCATTTTTCTTCAGTACCATACTGTTAATCATCAGTAGTTTTACCTATGGTTTTGCAAAAAGATCTGTGGTTTTAGGACGTTCTAGACAAGCTTCTGCTTTGTTGTTAGTCACACTTGGTTTGGGAATAGCATTTATTGGACTTCAGTTTGCAGGTTTTTCAGACATGATCGCCATGGGGTATTATTTCACAGGTCCTACCAGTAATGTAACGCTCTCCTATATCTTTTTGATCGCTTTTGTTCACATTTTACACTTGGTGGCAGGTTTAATTAGCTTGTTGGTGGTCATTGTAAATCAATTAAGGAGTAAATACAGTCCTCAAGATTATTTAGGGATAAGCTTGGGGGAGACCTTTTGGCACTTTTTAGATATTTTGTGGGTTTATTTAGTGGTGTTTTTTTACTTTTTTGCTTAAATCCCTTTAAAATAAGTCTTTAGGAGCTATTTTTATTTTGATTAAGACCTTAAAAAAACTGATTTTTTTTAAAACCAAATAATTGTCTTTCGATCAATAATGATGTAAATTTGACAAAATTTATTTAATACGAATACTATTTTATGGATACTACGGTTACAAACGCACAGAGTGCACCCGTTTGGGGAGGTGGAAATAAACCATTAGAGGCCAGCTATGGAAAGATGATGATGTGGTTTTTTATCCTGTCAGACGCCCTTACTTTTTCTGGATTTTTAGTTGCATACGGATTTTCTAGGTTTAAGTTTATGGAGTCTTGGCCAATTGCAGATGAGGTGTTTACCCACGTGCCATTCTTTCACGGAAACTACCCTATGTACTATGTGGCTTTTATGACCTTTATCCTGATCATGTCTTCTGTGACAATGGTATTGGCTGTAGATGCAGGGCATAAAATGAAAAAAACTGCCGTGACCTGGTATATGTTCCTGACTGTTATAGGAGGAATTATATTTGTGGGCTCACAAGCATGGGAATGGGCTACTTTTATCAAAGGAGATTTTGGAGCGCTAGAGACTAAAGGAGGAAGAATTCTTCAGTTTGTAGATGCCAATACAGGAGAGCGTTTGGCCCTTAGAGATTTTGCAGCCACTTTGCCTTCTCATAGAACACAGCACCAATCTAAAAATGGTATTTGGTTTAGCTCAGAAAAAGCACTGCCAAGTTTTAGTTTAGAAGAAGTTGTTGCTGGGGTAGAGGCGCATGAAAATGTGCTTATTAGGACTGAGACAATTACTGCTGAAGGAGAGAAAAAATTACTTAACAGAGCAGAGACATTAGCCAAATTAACTTCTGCAACACAAGTAGTTGAAGGTGCTAATTTAATTCAGAATGAGTATGGAAGCAGGTTGTTTGCAGATTTCTTTTTCTTCATTACAGGTTTTCACGGTTTTCACGTATTTACAGGCGTATTAATTAACCTTATTATTTTCTTTAATGTTCTTCTCGGAACATATGAGAAAAGAGGCCATTATGAAATGGTTGAAAAGGTTGGTTTGTACTGGCACTTTGTGGATTTAGTATGGGTATTTGTATTTACTTTCTTTTACCTTGTTTAACTTAAGCATAATTAACTATCATGGGACACGAACATAAATTATCAATTTTTAGAGGACTTGTAACCTTTAAATCAAATACTCAAAAGATCTGGGGTGTATTGGTGTTTTTATCAATTATTACAGCTATTGAAGTTGCCTTGGGTATTATAAAGCCAGAGGTTTTAACTCAAAATAGTTTTTTAGCAATGAAATTGCTCAACTGGATTTTCATTATCTTAACAATAGTAAAAGCCTACTATATTGCTTGGGACTTTATGCACCTTAGAGATGAAAAAGCAGGGCTTAGAAGAGCAGTAGTTTGGACTGGGGTTTTTCTTATCGGATACCTTTCTTTTATCCTGCTAGTAGAGGGAAATTATATTTATGACGTTTACAAGTCTGGTTTTGTTAAATGGGAATTTTAATCAAGGCTAAATAGTATATATAGAAGGCGGTTTTTTAATCCGCCTTTTTTATTTTTACAAAGAGTTAGAATCAAAAAAAGATGCTAATATGAAAACCGCTCAAGTTAAAAAGACATTTGTTTTAGGGGTGTTGTTTGTACTGCCTTTAGTGGCATACCTTTTTTTTGCCTCTGGAGTGAATAATTTTGGAAAGTTACCTATTATGACTAATACGGTGGAGGAGTTACCTGAAAATGAAGCTGCTGTTGTTTTAGCAAATAAAATTTCAATTGTAGGATATTTAGGATCCGATCTGAGTCAAAGGCAGGTGAATATGTTTAACCTCAATCAAAAGATTTACAAGCGTTTTTCTGAATTTACAGATTTTCAAATGCTCATGGTACTTCCAGATGGAACACAGGACCAACTAGCAGCTGTGATGCAAGAGCTTTCTTCTATTGGTGAAGTGGACGCTTGGCGCTTTGTTTTCTTAACACCTGAGCAAATCCAAGCCCAGTTTGAAAGTTTGAAAGTGCCTGAACGTTTAGACGCTTTTTCAGGTACAGACCAAGTATATATTATAGATAAAGCTCTACAGTTAAGGGGCAGAAAGGCTACTGGACAAGATGAGGCGCTCTATGGGTACAATGCCACAGAGGTGTCTCTTTTAACCAATACCATGATAGACGACGTTAAGATTCTTTTGGCTGAATACAGAATGGCACTCAAAAAGAACAACCAATATAAAGACTTATAATAATTATGGCAGCTAAAAAGTACACCTATGTTTGGGTTTCATTTATAGTGTTGATTTTTGGGATAATCGTTATTCCCTCTATAGTAGATCGATTTACCTCTGGTGCTGTAGTAACTTCTGAACGTTTGAGTATTGCTAACAATAGTGGAGATTTAGCCTTTATTACGCTTAACGGTGTAAAAAGGAAAGTACCTCCGTTTAGTTTTTATAATCAGGACAGTATTCTTATTTCTGATGTAGATTATAAGAATAAGGTTTTTGTTGTGGAGTTTTTCTTTGCCTCCTGCCCTACCATTTGTCCTATCATGAATAAGAACCTGATTTATGTTCAAGACCAATTATTGAATCGTGATAATTTTGGGATTGCTTCGTTCAGTATTGATCCTTTTAACGACACTCCATCCGTATTAAAAAAATACGCAGAAAGCTACGGAGTAGTTAACATGGATTGGCATTTAATGAGCGGTCCATTAGAGGAAGTTTATGATTTAGCTAATGAAGGGTTTAATATCTTTGCACAGCAAATGCCAAATGCTCCGGGAGGTTTTGAGCATGCTGGTATGTTTGCTTTAGTAGACAAAAATGGATTTATAAGATCAAGGGTAGATGAGTTTGGAAACCCAATTATTTATTACAGAGGCGCGATTGACCATGAGATAGGCGTGAATGACCATGGAGAGACAGACCAAATAGAAGCCCTTATTACAGATATTAAAAAACTTTTAGAAGAATAATATGGAAGATCAACTTAAGAGAGAAAAACGCTTTAATAGCCTAATCACTGTGATTTCAATTGCTATACCAGTTGTGGTGGCTATTTTATTTGGTATTAAGATTCCTGGAGTAGCACCGCTTTCTATGTTGCCGCCTATATACGCTACCATTAATGGTCTTACAGCTGTTGTTTTGATTTTAGCAGTTATGGCTATTAAAAATGGTCAAAGGCAAAGACACCAGTATTTAATGACTACAGCCATTGTATTTTCTTTGTTATTTTTGATTATGTATGTGGCCTATCACATGACTTCTGACTCTACGCCTTATGGTGGAGAAGGTGTTATGAGAACGCTTTATTTTTTCATTCTCATCACTCATATAGTTCTTTCTATTGCCATTATTCCTTTGGTGTTAAAAACGTATGCAAAAGCTTATTTGAAGCAATTTGAAGCGCATAAAAGACTCGCTAAAATCACTTTTCCGATTTGGTTGTATGTTGCCATTACTGGAGTGATTGTATATTTAATGATAGCACCCTATTACGTGTCATAATACTTAAATAATGAAAAATACTTTTGTGGTTCGCCCATTAATATTTGCTTTAATCTTTGGAGCTTTTTTGATCGTTCCTCAAGAAGCATTAGCCCAGTGTGCTATGTGTAGAGCCGTTTTGGAGTCTGAAGGGAATAAAGATGTTGCAGAGGGGATTAATGACGGGATTGTCTATCTTATGGCTATTCCCTATATTTTGATTGCAGGTATTGGCATAGTGATATATCGGAAAATGAGGACTCCAGCAGCCTAATATTTTTATTTTTTGGCAATGAATGAATATTAATTGGCTGTTTTATTGTGCTGCTTTTTATTTTTACCTCATTTATTTTTCTCTGTTTCATAATTAGTCCTGAGAGGTTAGGAATATTTTTTGGTTTTATTTGTAACGTTTTTTGTTTTTGTACGTCTTTATAACAATACATATTTGTTATGTTTGACATTGAAAGGTGGCAAGAAATATTTGAAGCCATCTCTAAAAATAAACTTCGAACTTTTTTGACAGGGATCTCTGTGGCCTCTGGCATATTTATACTCGTTATTTTATTGGGCTTTGGTCAGGGTATGCGCAATGGTATTGCCCATGAATTTGAAGAAGATGCAGCTACAAGTGTATGGGTATGGCCAGGAGAGACTACTGTGGCTTATAAAGGTTTAAATCCTGGTCGTAATGTGCAGCTTCGTAACGATGATTTTGATCAGGTAAGCCAGTTGTTTTCAAAAGATATTGAGTATATGGCTGCTTTTCTTTTCATACGTGGGGTCACTGCAGTCTATAAAAACGAAGTGTTGGCTTATGAATTAGCGGGTACTTATCCATCCATGCAATTTATAGAAAATGAATCTATGGTTCAGGGTCGCTTTATTAATTCAAAAGATATAGATCAAAAGGCCAAAGTGGTTGTTGTTGGCCAAAATATTAAAGCGGAAGTTTTTGATGATAAAGCAAAGGTCATTGGAGAAATGATTCAACTTTCAGGTATACCTTTTAAAATCGTAGGCGTTTATTCTGATCCCTCAGGAGAACAAGAAGAAAATAGAATGTTTATACCCATGAGTACTGCTCAAGTAGTCTTCGAGGGAACGGATCATTTACAAAACCTTTCTTTTACACTACCAGTTCTAGATGATTTTGACGCAGCAGTAGCCCAATCATTGGCATTTAAAGAAAAGATGACCAGGCATTTGAAAGCAAAACACAACGTTGCTCCATCTGACACAAGGGCCATTCAAATTTGGAATCCTTTAGAAGAGGCCAAAAGATATTTTACGCTCACTGATAATATCGCTTTCTTTTTTTGGTTTGTGGGTGTATGTACCATTATTGCTGGAGTAGTTGGGGTGAGCAATATTATGCTCATTGTAGTTAAAGAACGCACAAAAGAGATAGGCATTAGAAAAGCATTGGGAGCTAAGCCCTGGTCTATAGTAGGTATGATTGTTCATGAGGCTGTTTTTGTAACAGCTGTTTCTGGTTTTGGTGGACTGATTTTTGGCATGGGACTTTTAGAGATTTTTGGCCCCTATATTGAGGTTGATTATATTTTAAATCCAGCAGTGAATTTTAATATTGCTTTGGCCACGGTAGTACTCTTGGTTGTTTCTGGAGCTATTGCTGGTTTTATTCCTGCTTGGAAAGCAGCCAATGTTCATACCATAGAAGCTTTAAGAGATCAATAATGTTTAGAATAGACCGTTGGAAAGAGATTATTGAAGCACTGACCACCAATTGGTTTAGAACCCTTCTTACCGCCTTTGGTGTTTTTTGGGGAATACTTATTTTAATCATTCTGTTAGCAGCTGGCAAAGGGTTAGAAAATGGAATTAAAGCAGATTTTGGTGATGTAGCTACCAACACCATGTTTGTGTGGACCAGAAGTACTACCAAGCCTTATATGGGATTGCCCATAGGAAGGCGCTTTAGTTATACTACAGAAGACGTAGAAAATATTTGGGAACAAATACCCAATTTAAGGTTCGTGTCTCCTAGGAATCAGATAGGGAGCGACACACCAAATGTAACTAAAGGAGTCAAAAAGGGTGCCTATAATATTTATGGAGACTACCCTGAAATTATTCGTCAGGACCCTTTAGGTATTACCCAAGGTAGGTTTATAAATCATTTGGATATTGAAAACAGTCGTAAAGTAGCTGTGATTGGTTTAGGAGTGGTGCAGGATTTATATGAAGAAAGTGAAGCTGTTATTGGTAGTTTTGTAACCGTTCAGGGGGTGAATTTTAAAGTCATTGGTGTTTACAATAAGGAAGGTGGTGGTGGAAATCAAAATGCTCAAAAAGAAATCTATGTTCCTTTTACTAGCTTCTCTAAGGCATTTAACAGGTCGAATAGAGTGGGTTGGATGGCGATTACAGCTCAAGACGGCACACCCATTACAGCCATAAAAGAATCAATATTTAACTTGTTAAAAAAACGCCACAAAATTAATCCTGAAGACAAAAGGGCAATTGGTCATTTTGACTTGTTTGAGGAATACAGTAGGGTAGAGAGTCTTTTTGGTGCTATGCGCTTTATTGCTTTTTTTGTGGGACTTTTGGTGCTTATTTCTGGTGTCATAGGCGTGGGTAATATTATGCTTATTGTCGTTAAAGAGCGTACCAAGGAAATTGGAATTCGCAGGGCATTGGGGGAGTCTCCTTTTTCCATTAAGTTGCAAATTATGATGGAATCAATTTTTTTAACCATTTTTTCTGGAATGGCAGGAATTGTGTTTGGGGCACTTTTTATATTTGGGATTAATTACGCGTTAAGCCTCACAGGACCAGTAGATATGTTTATGGCACCTTCAGTTAATGTCGGGATTGTTGTAGCTGCGTTGAGCATTTTAATTTTTTCAGGACTTTTGGCTGGGTTTATTCCTGCAAGAAGTGCTATAAAAGTAAAACCAATAGAAGCTTTGCGAACAGAATAAAGAAAGTTATACAAAAATAAAAAGTCTAATAGTAATCACAGCATACTGTTTAAAATTAACTCATGAAAAAAACAACCACTATTTTAATATTGACACTAATTGTCGTGTCTTTTTGTGCCTCCTTATTTTATTTGTATCAAAAAAATGCAGCAACTCCTGAACAATTTAAGACAGCTAATCCAACCATTGAAACCATTGTTAAAAAGACCATTGCAACAGGAAGTATATTGCCTTTGGAAGAGGTGCTTATTAAGCCAAATATCTCTGGAGTTATTGAAAAGGTCTATGTTAAAGGTGGAGACTTAGTTAGCAGAGGAGATTTAATTGCCAAGATTAAAGTGGTTCCTAATATTTCTGCCTTAAACGACGCAAAAAACAATGTAGCTCAGGCTCAAATCAATGTAAGTGATCAGATGCGTAATTTTGAGAGACAAGAGACCTTATTTGACAAAAAGGTGATCTCTGCGGCTGAATTACAAGTGGCAGAAATTTCTTTTAAGCAGGCAAAACAGAGCCTTTCTGCAGCTCAAAAGAGGTATGACATTATAAAAACTGGGACGACTAAGGAGTTAGGAGATGCAGCAAATACATTGATTAGGGCTACTGTTAGCGGAATGATTTTAGAGGTGCCTATTGAAGTAGGTAACCAAGTTATAGAGAGCAATACTTTTAATGAAGGCACCACTATTGCGGCTATTGCAGATGTGAATCAGATGATTTTCGAAGGGAAGATTGATGAGTCTGAAGTGGGTAAAATTTCACAAGGCTTACCATTAGAAATTACGGTAGGGGCATTGGAAGATCAATTGTTTATGGGACAGTTGGATTATATAGCGCCTAAGGGTAAAAAAGAGAATGGAGCTATTCAATTTGAGATAGAAGGTAAAATCACTTTAAAAAAAGGGGACTTTATTCGAGCAGGTTTGAGTGCAAATGCAGCTATTATTCTTGAAAAAGCCATTGAAGTGCTTGCTATAAAAGAATCGCTTTTACAATTTGATCCAGAATCTAATGCCCCATTTGTTGAAGTAGAAGTGGCCTCTCAAACTTTTGAAAAGAAAGAAATTGTTTTAGGAGTTAGTGATGGTATCTTTGTTGAAGTAAAAGAAGGATTGAAATTAGAAGACAAAATAAAAGTTTGGAATGCATTAAAAGCAGTATCTGCTTCAGAATAATTTTAACATAATATTTAGATTTCAGGGTGTAACATAACTTCCTCTTGATAGTCTAAGAATTAAGGCATTTTAAGAATGTCTTTGATTGAACCAATAAAACGGATATAAAGCATGGCAATGATTGAAATAAAAGATCTTCACAAGTCTTACCAAATGGGAAGCAATAGCCTTCACGTGTTAAAAGGGATTAACTTTTCTGTAGAAGCAGGTGAGTTAGTGGCTATTATGGGTTCTTCGGGTTCTGGAAAATCTACTTTGTTAAACATTCTTGGAATGTTAGATGAAGCCAACGAAGGAAGTTATGTGTTGGATGGTGTTCCTATCAAAAATTTAAATGAAACAAAAGCCGCGCAATACAGAAATAAGTTTTTAGGATTTATTTTTCAATCGTTTAACTTGATTAATTACAAGAGTGCTGCAGAAAATGTAGCCTTGCCGCTTTATTATCAGAGAATGCCAAGAAAAGAGCGTCAAGAAAAGGCCATTAAATACCTAGAGCAAGTAGGGCTCAAAGACTGGGCTACCCATTTGCCCAGTGAGCTATCTGGAGGTCAGAAGCAACGTGTAGCCATTGCAAGGGCTATGGCAGCAGAGCCAAAAGTATTATTGGCAGATGAGCCTACAGGGGCATTAGATTCAAAAACTTCTTATGAAGTAATGGACCTTATTCAGAAAATTAATGACGCTGGAAATACCATTTTAGTGGTCACCCATGAACCAGATATTGCAGATATGTGCAAGCGTATTGTGCATTTAAAAGATGGTGTCATTGTAGAAGACAAAAAGGTAATGCAAGTAAGGGCGGCTCAGTATGTTTAATAGAGACAATTGGAAAGAGATTTTCGAAACCATTCAGAAGAACAAATTAAGAACGTTCTTATCTGGTTTTACAGTAGCATTGGGGATTTTAATATTCGTGGTACTGTACGGTTTTGGAAATGGATTAAAGAATACTTTTAACGAGTTTTTTGGAAATGACGCAACTAACGTGCTTTACTTGTTTCCAGGAAGGACAACAGAGCCCTATTTGGGCTATAAAGCCAATAGGCGCATTGAGTTTGACAATTCAGATTTAAAAGATATTAAAGAGAATTTCGCTATGTTTTTAGATTATGTGACCCCTCAGATTAGTAGAGGTGCATTGGCTAAATACGGACAGGAATCTGATAATTATTCTATTAGAGCAGCAGCCCCATCTATTCAAGAAGCTGAGAAAATTATTCTCATGGAAGGGCGTTTTATTAATCAATCAGATATTGACAACAAGACTAAAAATATAGTCATTGGTCGTTTGGTAAAGAAAGATCTTTTTAAAGGTAAACCAGCACTAGGAGAATTTATTGACCTAGGAGGGAGTTCTTTCAGGGTTGTAGGTGTTTTCCAGGATGACGGAGGCGACAGAGAAGAACGTATTATTTATATGTCTTATACCTCAAGACAAAGACAAGACAAAGCTACTGATAAAGTAGACCAAATAATCGTTGGTTTTAAGCCAGAGATAGGCTATACGGGTGCTATGGCTTTGGAAAAAAGTCTTAACAACTATTTTAGAGAGAAAAAATACATCAGTCCAAAAGACCCAAATGGAATGTACATTAGAAATGTTACAGACCAATTGAAACAAAACCAACAATTTGCAGGGGTGCTTCAGATCATCATTTCTTTTTTTTGTGTTGGAACGCTTATAGCAGGTATTATTGGAATTAGTAATATTATGGTATTTGTTGTGAAAGAACGTACCAAGGAAATAGGGATTAGAAAAGCATTGGGTGCTACACCAAGATCTGTGATAGGTACGATTTTATTAGAGTCTATATTTATTACTACTATTTCAGGTTTTATTGGAATGATGATTGGCGTAGGTATTCTCACTGGGTTGGGAGACACCCTCAAAGATTATTTTATTACCGATCCATATATAGATTTAGGAATTGCCATTGCTTCTACTATTATGTTAATCATTTTTGGAGGAATTGCAGGTTATATTCCTGCCAAACGCGCTGCAGATATTAAACCAATTGTAGCCTTAAGAGATGAGTAGTATGAGATTTATATTTGATTTAAATACCTGGCAAGAGATTTTTGGTTCTATTAAAAAGAACAAGACTAGGACAATCATCACTGTGATTGGCGTATTGTGGGGGATTTTTGTTTATATCGCCATGGCAGGTGCTGCAAAGGGATTGGACAATGGTTTTGAACGTGCTTTTGAAACTGTTGCAATGAACTCAATGTTTACTTGGGCTCAAAGCACTTCAATGCCTTATGCCGGTTATAAAACAGGCAGGCGTTTGCAATTAAAAATACAGGATGTGACAGTACTTCAAAATAGAATACCAGAGATACAATACATTGCACCTAGAAATGCTAAAGGGGTCTTTGGAGACGCTCCTGCAAAGGTGGTTAGGGGCCTAAAATCTGGGGATTACGCTATTTATGGGGACTTTCCTATTTACACTAAAATTGCCACAAAAAAAATCTATGACGGTGGACGTTTTATCAACGATGAAGACATTGCTCAGAATAGAAAAGTTTGTGTGATAGGAGAACGTACAGAAAAAGAATTGTTTGAAGAAGGAGAGAATCCAATAGGGGCCTACATTAGGTTAGATAATATTTACTTTCAAGTAGTGGGTGTACATAAATTCACCCCTGGAGGAGGCTTTGAAAGTGACAGTGATGTGTTTATTCCCTTTACTACCTTTAAAAAATTGTATAATACGGCAGACAATGTAGGTTGGCTAACGATAGCCGCTTATGACGACGCAGATGTGGTTCAAGTAGAGAAAGATGTCAAGGGTACACTAAAGAATATTCACAAGGTAGATCCTGAGGACGAAAGGGCTTTTGGTGCATTTAACCTAGGAGAAGTTTTCAATAAAATCATGGGATTTGCCAAGGGAATGACCTTTTTATCTTTAGTAGTTGGTATTGCCACTATTCTTGCTGGGGTAATTGGTATTGGAAATATCTTGTTAATTGCCGTCAAAGAGCGCACCAAGGAGTTGGGGGTTAGAAGGGCTCTAGGAGCAACACCTAAAGAAGTAAAGTCTCAAATTATTTTAGAGTCGGTCTTTCTAACAACGATTGCTGGAGTGCTTGGAATTATATTAGGGGCTTTTGTGCTGAATATAGTGAATATTTTAACTAAAGATGGAGACTTTCCATATGCCAATCCCACAGTGCCCATACCCTATGTATTAGGTGCTATGGGGCTCATGATTGTACTAGGGACACTCATAGGTTTAATTCCAGCTCAAAGGGCTGTTAGTATTAAGCCTATAGACGCACTACGTGAAGAATAAATAAACATAAATTAGATAAAAATTAAATACAACAAGATGAATAAATTTTTAAAATACGGATTAATTGGAGCCTTGTGTTTAGGGGCACTTTGGGCAGCTGCTTTTTTTGTAAAGTCTAACAGCAAGTCTTCTATTACTTATGATACTACTACTGCTTTCATTGCGAGCATTGAAAAAAAGACAGTAGCTACTGGTAAGGTGGTACCTGAAGATGAGGTAGCGATTAAACCTCAAATTTCTGGAATTATAGATGTCATATATCTAGAAGAAGGTGCCAAGGTAAAGGCAGGTGACCTTATTGCAAAAGTAAAAGTAGTTCCTAACGAACAATCTTTAAATTCTGCTCAAGGGCGTGTAAAAAATTCTAAAATCTCTTTAGATAACGTGACCATTGAGTATAATAGGAATAAAGAATTATTTGAAAAAGGCGTGATTTCTTCCCAAGATTTCAATACTCAGAAATTGAGAATGGACCAGGCTACCCTAGAACTAGAAAATGCGAAGGCAGATTTTGAAATTATTAAATTGGGTTCTGCAGGTGGTTCTGCTACAGCTAACACAAATGTTAGGGCTACTGTTTCTGGAACTATTTTAGAGATTCCTGTTAAAGAGGGAGACCAAGTAATTCAACCAGGTGGTTTTAATGATGGTACAACCATCGCAACCATTGCTGATTTGAGTATTATGATTTTTGAAGGTAAAGTAGACGAAGGAGAAGTTGGTAAACTGGCGGTTGGAATGCCATTAGAAATTAGTTTAGGGGCTATTGAAGACAAAACTTTCGAAGCTAGACTTAAATTTATTGCACCAAAAGGAGTAGAGGAAGCAGGAACAGTACAATTTAAAATTGAAGGAGATGTAAAAGTAGAAGAAGACTTTTTAATCAGAGCAGGATACAGTGCTAATGCTTCATTGATTTTAGAGCGTAAGGAGAATATTTTAGTGATTCCAGAGGCTTTATTACAGTTCGACAGGGATACAGACAAGCCTTTTGTTGAGGTTTCTGTTGGAGAGCAAGAGTTCGAAAGAAGAGATATAGAAATTGGTATTTCAGATGGTATTAATGTAGAGGTGCTTTCTGGTGTTACCGAAGAAGACAATATTAAGATTTGGAATAAAACGGAGCCTATTAAAAAAGGCAATGACGAAGAAGAGGAAGCATAATTATCAATAGAGGGAATACCTTCTTTTAAAATATATCTTATGAAATTAAAAATAGCATTAATAGCCTTGGGACTTGTGTCTGCTATGGGCACAGCTCAAAAAAGGGCTTGGACGCTGGAGGAATGTGTGTTGTACGCTGAGGAAAATAACTTGAGTATTGCGCAGTTTGAGTTGGATTACGAAAGCGCCTTAATTGCCAATTCTGACGCAATTGGCGCCTTATTGCCAAGTTTTAATACCTCGGTAAATAGTTCTGGAAATACTGGTTTGGCCCTAGATCCAACCACCAACACTTTAGTAACAAGTACTATTTTTTCTGCTTCAGGGAATATAGGTTCTGGAATCACTCTATTTGATGGTTTAAGAAACATACACAGAATCAATAGAGCCAAATTATCTAGTTTGGCGAGTGAGTATAGATTGGAGAATTTAAAAGACGACATTCGTCTTGCAGTAGCTAATTCTTATTTACAAGTGTTGTCTGGAAAAGAATCTACTAAAGTAGCTCAAGCACAGCTGGAGGTTTCTATGAAAGATTTAGAGCGTACAAAAGCACTGAGCGCTTCTGGGGTTGTTCCGCAAGGAGATGTTCTGGAAATAGAGGCTACAGTTGCTGCTCAAGAGCAGCAGTTGGTAATTGCACAAAACAATGTTATTATTGCTAGAATTGCTTTGGCACAGTTGTTACAAATAACAGATTATGTGAATTTTGACATAGCAGAAGAAGAATTTTTACTTCCCAACAGCAGTGTTTTGAATCAAACGCCTAAAGATATTTTTGAAAAAGCATTGACCTTTAGGAATGATATTAAACTTTCAAGAACGAATGTGGAAATTGCTAATAAAGACTTACAAATATCAAAAGGAGCTAGGTACCCTACTCTAAATGGTTTCTTTAACTACAACACCAGATATTCAGATCAAAACTTAAATCCGTTTACAGGAGATTTAGTGGCATTTAAAGATCAGTTGTGGATTAATGACGGAATTTCCTATGGTGTTTCTGTTAATATCCCGGTATTTAATGGTTTCTCTGTAAGAAACAACATCAAGAGATCTAAGATAAATCTAATGAAATCTGAATTACAGTTCACTCAGGATAAATTGACATTAGAGTCTAATGTCAATCAGGCTTATGCAGATGTGAAAGGTACTCTTAAGTCTTTCGAAGCAGCCCAAAAAACCTTAGAAGCTAGAAAATTGGCTTTTCAGTACACTAAAGAGCGTTTTGATGTAGGATTACTAGATGCTTTTACTTTTTCTCAAGCCCAATCTAGGGTAGACAATGCTCAGGCTAATCTTATTTCAGCGAAATACAATTATATTTTTAGGCTTAAGGTCTTAGAATTTTATTTTGGAATACCTTTGGCGATTAATTAAAAGCTAAGGAATGATCCTAAATATTGAAACAGCAACCACTAATTGCTCTGTGTCTATAGCACAAGAGGGGTTGGTGGTTGCTTTTAAAGAGATTGCTGAAGTAAATTACTCTCATGCAGAGCAATTACATGTTTTTATTCAAGAAGTACTTCTAGAAGCGCGTATGAGTCTTTCAGATTTAAAGGCCATAGCGGTGAGTAAAGGACCAGGATCTTATACGGGACTTCGTATAGGTGTTTCTGCAGCAAAGGGCCTTTGTTATGCTTTAAACCTACCCTTATTAGCTATACCCACACTAAAAAGTTTGTCGCTACAGTGCCAGCTCAAAGCTGGAGAAGTTGTTCTTCCCATGTTAGATGCCAGACGAATGGAAGTTTATATAAGTGCATACGATTATAGGGGTAAGGAACTACACCCAACTGAGGCAAAAATTTTAGAGGAAAATTCCCTTTCTGAATGGATGGCTTCTTACAGTAAAGTATATTTCATTGGAAATGGCGCTCAAAAAGCTTTGGAGGTTCACAATCAGTCCAATATTTATGTTATTGACACGCTTCCTTCTGCTAAAGAAATGGCTAGCCTTTCTTATCAAAAGTTTGTTGCTAAAGACTTTGAAGATGTGGCTTATTTTGAACCCTATTATCTCAAAGATTTTATGGGACCTATTCCAAAGAAAAAGTAGTAATCAGGTCAATTATTTATTTCCGACGGTGTGAATGACCCTTTGAGGGAATGGAATTTCAATTCCAGCAGCGTCAAATTCAATTTTTAAAGTTTCCATTACATGGAAGTGTGCGTCCCAAAAATCTTCATTTTTGGCCCAAAACCGCAAACTTAATTCTACAGCGCTGTCTGCTAAATTACCCACATAAACAACTGGAGCAGGGTCTTTTAATATCCCCTGGTGTAATGCACAAATACGAAGTAAAATGTCTTTAGCGTCTTTGATATTTGAATTATACGAAATACCTACAGTAATCTTATCTCTTCTGGTCTCTTCAATATTATAATTTACAATGGTGTGGTTGGAGAGATTTCCATTTGGGATAATGGCTGCCTGATTGCCAAAGGTATTTATTTTCGTGGTAAATATGGAAATGTCTTTGACCGTACCAGACACCCCTTGGGCTTCTATCCAGTCACCTACTTTAAAGGGTTTGAAAATCAAAATGAGTACACCCCCAGCAAAATTAGCTAACGAACCCTGAAGTGCTAGCCCTATGGCCAAACCTGCGGCACCAACAACTGCAACGAGAGAAGAAGATTTCACCCCTAATTGTGTAATAACCAAAACAAATAGAATGCCTTTTAAAGATATATTTATAAAGCTTTGTAAAAAACTTTCTAAAGTTAGATCGTAATCCTTTTTCTCAAAAAACCGATGTACCATTCTATTGATGAAACGTACGACCCAAAGGCCAATAAAAAATATAAGTCCAGCTTTAATTAAATTGGGCAGCATTTCTAAGGCCATATTATAGGCTTCTTCGAGCAGTTTCACATATTGTTTTACTTCTACGTATTCTTCAATCTGATTCATCTCTTTAGTTTTTTAACCATTAATCGCTATGACCTGTGTTATTTTATCTCCCATCATATTTTTGAGCATGTTTTCAATGCCATTTTTTAAGGTGAAAGTACTAGAAGGACATCCAGAACAAGCCCCTTGTAAAATTACATTTACTGTTTTACTTTCCCCGTCATAGGAATCGAACATGATATTCCCACCGTCACTAGCTACGGCAGGTTTGACATACTCCTCTAAAATATCTATAATTTGTTTACTAGTATCGTCTAGGTTTTCTGTATGCAATAAAGTGGTGGGCGCTTTTTCTTTTTCTTTTTGAACAGTATTGGCGCCAACAGCCTCCTGACCTGTCATTAAAAAGTTTCTTATTTTTTCCCTGAGTTCGGAGTTAATTTCCTCCCATTCTGCTACATCATATTTAGTGACAGAAATATAGTTTTGATCCATAAAAACTTCCTTCACAAAAGGCATGAGAAACAATTCTTTTGCCAATGGCGCGTCTTTGGCTTCGTCTATGTTTTTGAATTCGAATAAAGCAGGAACAATAAGTTTATTGGCAACATACTTCATTACAGAAGGATTTGGAGTGCTTTCTGCATAAATAGTCACTGCCTGTGGTACTTTATTTGGATCTAAGGCAACTACTGGAGCGCCAGTATTTAAATATTCCACCAATTGTTGAGCGAGACTGTCTTTTATATCTTCCCAACCAACTATATCATATTTTTCAATACCAATAAAATTACTAGAGACATAGACCGTTTTAACAAAGGGCAAATGAAATAACTGTTGAGCTAATGGAGATTCTTTTGCTTGGTCTATATTTTGAAACTCATAATTTTTATCTGGAGAGATAAAATGGTTGGTTTCAAACTTCATAATATTTGGATTATTAGTAGGAATAATCGTGATGTGATACTCTTTAGACATGGCAAATAATTTTCACAAAAGTACAAAGGAAATCTAGGAATAGTTAAAAAAAAATGACCTCATTTATTGGGGAACCCCTTATATTTGATCTTTAATACGATTCATATGGCCCTGGTAAAGACTCTAAATGGACACACACCAATTTTTGGTAAGCATTGTTTTTTTGCAGAAAATGCTACTGTAATTGGCCAAGTTAGCATGGGAGATTTTTGCAGTGTATGGTATGGTGCGGTACTCAGAGGAGACGTTCACTTTATTCGTATGGGCAATCGTGTAAACATACAAGATGGTGCAGTCATTCATTGTACTTACCAAAAAAGCCCCACACAAATAGGGAACAATGTTTCCATAGGTCATAATGCTATTGCACATGGATGTACTATTGAAGACAACGTTCTAATAGGAATGGGAAGTATAGTTATGGATGATTGTGTGATTGGGACTGGGAGTATTATTGCCGCTGGTGCTGTACTTACCAAAGGAACTATTGTACCTCCAGGTTCTATCTATGCAGGCACACCAGCAAAATACCTGAAGAAAGTACCCCCTGAATTGGCCAGTGGTGAAATTGAAAGAATAGCAAATAATTATATTACATACGCCCAATGGTATAAACCATGGGATAAAATTTAACAATATGAAAGCATATGTATTTCCGGGCCAAGGGGCTCAATTTTCTGGAATGGGAAAAGATTTGTACGATCAATATCCAAGCGTAAAAGAAATAATGGAAACTGCCAACGGCATTTTAGGTTTTGAAATTACTAAAACCATGTTTGAAGGTAGTACGGAAGATTTAAAGCAAACTCAAATCACGCAACCGGCTATTTTTATTCACTCTGTGGCTATGGCAAAAGCTCTAGGAACTGATTTTAAGCCACAGATGGTTGCCGGTCATTCCTTGGGAGAATTTTCAGCTTTAGTAGCTAATGGGGTATTGGGTTTTGAAGATGGATTGCGCTTGGTGCATCAGCGAGCGTTAGCGATGCAAGAAGCCTGTGATAAAACTGCGGGGACCATGGCTGCTGTTCTTGCATTAGAAGATCATTTGGTGGAGGAAATCTGTAAAAAAACCCCTGGTGTTGTTGTAGCAGCAAATTATAATTGTCCCGGACAACTGGTTATTTCGGGTGCTGTAGAAGCGGTAGAAAAAGCCTGTGAATCTCTCAAAGAGGCTGGTGCTAAAAGGGCTTTGTTGCTTCCTGTGGGAGGCGCTTTTCATTCCCCACTCATGGAGCCTGCCAGAACAGCCTTGGCAGCTGCTATTGAGTCAACTACTTTTAACGCACCTCTTTGTCCCATTTATCAAAATGTTACTGCTGCAGCCGTAACAGATCCAGCGGAAATAAAGGCCCATTTAATCTCTCAACTGACTGCTCCAGTAAAATGGACACAAAGTGTTCAATCTATGGTGGCTGACGGTGCGACTGAGTTTATTGAATTAGGTCCTGGAAAAGTGCTGCAAGGTTTGGTCAAGAAAATAGCGTCAGAAGTAACTACCTCTGCACCAGTTTTTTAACACTATAAAAGCACCACATAACAGTAATACAGAGCAAATATGCTCAAAAATACCATTCCTACATAGCTCAAAAAGATTAACCATTTAGGTGCCATAGCATCTTTAGGCATGTTTTTTTGAGTTACGACCTTGTGGTTGAGAAGCCCCACAGCAGGTGCAAAAACAAAAGACACAAAAGTAGCCAGTGCAACCAGAGCACCCATTTGACCTCCGGCCAGCCAAATCACCATAAAGTTAATAATGGCTAAAAGGATAATGAAGTATTCATAACGCCATTTTGTGGTCGTTTCGTTTCCTAATACTTTTATAGTGTCTAAACCTACTCTCGCTATGGCATCATGGGCGGTCATGCAGGTACTAAACATGGTAGCGAAAGCGGCCAAGGCAATAAAGAAATAGGACCAATCTCCGATGTGGATGGTGAACATCTGAATGAGTTGTTCCGCAAAAATACTTGCGTTAGCGCTCATTTCAATACCAGAGCCATACAAGGTAAACCAACCAATCACTAAAAAGAAAACCGCTAGAACTGCTGTGAGTAAATATCCCAAATTAAATTCAGCCAAGGTATTTTTTAGGCTATTGTCTGCGGAGTTGTTTTTGTCTTTTTGATTTTTTTTATCTTTTTCTAGGCGCCAAAGACTCACCCAACTGGAAGCCTCTACTGCGGTTGGCATCCAGCCCATGAGTCCAATCATAAAAAGCAAGCCAACCTCACTCCATACTGATTGGCTTTTAAGTTGGGGTGCACTTTCAATAGGTCCTTTAAACAATACTGTTGCCGTTGTTATAATTAAGGCTACCGTTAAAAGCGCTAAAAGGATTTTGACTACACCTTCAAGTGCTTTATAACGCCCTATAATTAACACCCCACTAATACCTATAAATAAGAATAAGGCTACCGTAGTGTCTGTAAAGTGTGCCCAAGGAAAAAGTTGTTTTAACAGTCCTGCCGTAACAATATACAATGCCGCCAAAAGTGTGAGGGCACTCACTATGGTAATGATTGTATAGGCCCAAAGATATTTTTTACCCAAATCTGCATAGCCTTCCAGGAGTGATTTTTTGAAGGTGTGGGTGTATCGTATTCCAAATTCAAAGAAAGGGTATTTCAATATATTTGCTAAGAGGATGGGAAATATCATGATCCATCCGTATTGTGCCCCTGCTTTGGTTGATAATACCAGATGAGAGGTGCCAATAGACATGCTTGCAAATAACAATCCAGGCCCTAGTTGTGAAAGAATTTTCCGCATAGATTTAAAGGAATTTGTAGATCAATAGCTACATTAAATCTAAATGTAATACAATTTATGATGTATCAAAAACTTTGCGTTGAATCTAAGGAAGCAGTTTGTTTGGTGGTGTTGGAAAATTTAAAACGTACAAATAGCTCATGATTGTTCTCTTTTAAAGCAATATTGCTACTTATGTTACTGAACTCATAGGCATAGCCTAAATCCAAAAAGCTCATGCCTTTAAATATAAACATGGCACCTATGTAATCGTTATTCATCTTTGAAACCCCAACACCAACTTTATCTTTTAATTCAAGCATGAGTTGTAAGTTGTAGAAGTTTGGTGCGTCGGATACCCCCCTGTAAAGTATAGCTGGTTTTAAGGCCAAGCTCTTAGTGAGACCTATGGTTGCTCCTGAACTTAAGTATAAATTTGGTCTATCAGTAGCTGTAGTAACTAAGCCCTCGCTTTTTTTGTATCGTTTGCTGTTTAAAAGATTAGGGACTCCTGCAGATAAAAAGAAGTATTGGGTGTCTAAATGCACCCCTACACCTAAAAGGGGATTGTTGTAATTTCTCACAGCATCTAAAGCATTGTTGCTGATGTTGGTGAGTCTGTTGAGCCTAGCCTTGTCAATACTTTTAAAATAAGCCCCTCCTTTAAGCCCTAAATACAATTGGCTGTTTTCTGAAAGGTCCAGCCTGTAATTGTAATCAATGGCCAATATCCCTTGCTTTTCTATAAAAACTTTGTCATTTTGAAAACTCAACCCCCAAGCTGCTTTGTTCTTAAAATCTCTTTGATAGGAAAATGATTGCAGTACGGGTGCATCTGTAACCCCAGCCCATTGGGTTCTGTTATTTACAGTAGCCACTTGCCCATAAGTACCTGTAAATGCAGGGTTATAAAAGGAGGCATTTTCTGTAAAGAAAAGCATGGTTGGTTGCTCTTGGCTAAAGCCGATGCCGCTAATGGTTAAAAGCAACACAAACCAAGCGTATTTAGAAGTCTTCATTTTAGGGAATAGTTAGGTATTCCCTAATATACAACTATTAATATTTAAATAAAATAAATATTAATTGCTCCCGAGCGAGGTTTTTCATGAAATATTTTAAGCTATTTAGGCCTTAGAAATAATGTGCTCCGCAATTAAATTTCCGTGTGCTCTGGAATTTTCAATAAACCATTTGTGTGTTTCTAATCCTCCACAAATTACGCCTGCTAAATACAAACCAGGCACGTTGGTTTCCATAGTCTTTGGATTGTGAGAAGGAATCTTAGCTGTACCTTCTAATCTAATGCCTAATTTGGTGAGGAAAGGCAGATTTGGCCTATAGCCTGTTAACGCAAGCACAAAGTCATTTTCAATGGTTTTAGTTACATTGTTTTGGGTAAAAGAAAGGCTGCATGTGCCAATTTCAGTTACAGATGAATGATAATAGGCAGTAATACTACCTTCTTCAATTCGGTTCATGATGTCTGGTCGCACCCAATATTTTACCCTGGGTCCAACCGCTGCACCTCTGATAATTAAACTTACATGGGCGCCTTTTCTATAGCAGGCCAGTGCAGCATCTATGGCGGAGTTGCTAGCACCAATGATTGCTAGTTTTTGTCCAGAATAGTAATGGGCCTCCTTAAAGTAATGACTCACTTTTGTCAATTCTTCCCCAGGAACCTTAAGTGTTGCAGGCAAATCAAAAAAACCAGTTGCAATGGTCACATTTTTTGTAAAATACGTTCCTTTTGAGCTGTTTATTTTGAAAAGACTACCGTTTTTGTGGCGGTCAAATTCTAGGGTTTGTTCTGCTGGGTTTGGTGACTTTGATTGAATGTCTAATACCTTTTCGAAAAGATGTATATTTAATTCAAAGTGATCAGCAATTCTTCTGTAGTACTCTAAAGCCTCTTTTCTTCTGGGTTTTACTTCAATAGAATTAAACGGAATATCTTCTAGCTCCAATTTTTCAGAGGAAGAAAAAAACTGCATGTCTAATGGGTAGTTGTACAGAGAATTGGTCATACAACCCTTCTCTATAACCAAGTAATTCAGTCCTTTTTTTTTGGCTTGAATGGCACAAGATATTCCTATGGGCCCTGCGCCAATAATAACAAGGTCTAAGGGATGGTTCTCGGTATTTAAACCCCCAGTATTTATCGTTGTTTTTATCGAGGAATACTCACTCATTTAGTTCACTTGATTCTTGAGTTTCTCAATGGTGTCCATTGGGTGGTCACTTTTAAATACAAAGCTACCAGCTACCAGAACATCTGCACCGGCAGCCACTAATTCTGAAGCATTCTTTGAGGTCACGCCTCCGTCTATTTCAATGAGTGTATGTGCATTTTTGGATTGAATTAGTGCTTTTAACTCACTGACCTTTTCAAAAGTATTTTCAATAAAAGATTGTCCGCCAAAACCTGGGTTTACACTCATAATGCAAACCAAATCTATGTCCTGAATACAATCTTTTAACAAGGCCACATTGGTGTGCGGGTTTAAAGCCACGCCAGCCTTCATGCCTGCTGCTTTTATAGCTTGTAAAGTTCTGTGTAAATGGGTACATGCCTCGTAATGCACCGTAAGAATATCTGTACCTAGGGCAGCAAAGTCATTGATATAACGGTCTGGATCTACGATCATTAAATGAACGTCCAAGGTTTTTTTTGCATGTCTTCCAATGGCCTCAATGACCGGCATTCCAAAAGAGATATTAGGGACAAAAACACCATCCATGACGTCTATATGAAACCAATCTGCTTGAGAGGCATTGACCATTTCTATGTCTCTTTGAAGGTTCGCAAAATCTGCAGCGAGTAGGGAAGGAGCTATTTTTTTTTCTGACATGATTTAAGGCTAAGGCCGGTTTTAAAGGGTGAAATAAAGTATAAAAATAAGAAAAATTGAGTGGTTTATTTTTGTTTAAAAAACTGTTGTCGCTTTCCTTCGAATAGCACAATGCTTACCGCATTAGCTAAATTGAAACTCCTAATGCTATCCGTGGCTAATGGGATTTTATATAGGGATTGCTGCTGCTTTTCTACAAGCGATTCTGGCAGGCCTTTTGATTCACAGCCAAAAACAAAATAGTGATCTTCCTCTGCCTCTAGGTCCCAATAATTTTGATTGCCTTTACTGGAGTAGAAGGCCATTTTTGCTCTGGGATTGGCTAGAAGGAAGGTGGAAAAATCTTCGTGAATATGTACTTTTAGTTTGGGCCAATAGTCCAATCCAGATCTTTTTAACTGCTTGTCTTCTAAGGAAAAACCAAGGGGTTTAATCAGGTGAAGTTCACTTCCTGTTCCAAGGCATAGTCTACCGATATTTCCTGTATTGTTGGGTATTTCAGGATGCACTAAAACGACGTGAAAGGGCATGTAATGGTATTAAAAAAGCCCAGTGCGAGGCACTGGGCTTTTGGATTTATCCTAAGTAAGTTTTTAAAATTTTAGAGCGAGAAGTGTGCTTTAAACGTCTAATAGCTTTCTCTTTAATTTGTCTCACACGTTCTCTTGTAAGGTCAAAAGTCTCTCCAATTTCTTCTAAAGTCATGGAGTGTTGACCTGCTAAACCAAAGTATAAACGGATCACGTCTGCTTCTCTTGGTGTTAACGTCTCTAAAGCTCTTTCAATCTCAGTTCTGAGCGATTCATGCAAGAGTTCTCTGTCTGGGTTTGGAGATTCTCCAGACCTTAATACGTCGTAAAGGTTTGAATCTTCCCCGTCAATTAATGGCGCGTCCATAGATACGTGGCGGCCTGAATTTTTAAGGGACTGTTTTACGTCTTCTACTGTCATATCCAATTCTTTTGCAATTTCTTCAGCAGAGGGCTGTCTTTCGTGAGCCTGCTCTAGAAAAGCAAAAGTCTTATTGATCTTATTGATCGAACCAATTTTGTTTAAGGGTAATCTCACAATTCGAGATTGTTCTGCCAAAGCTTGAAGGATGGATTGACGGATCCACCATACTGCATAAGAAATGAATTTAAAACCACGAGTTTCGTCAAAACGCTGTGCTGCTTTGATAAGTCCTAAGTTACCTTCGTTGATTAAATCTGGAAGGGTAAGCCCTTGGTTTTGGTATTGCTTGGCTACAGATACGACAAAACGAAGGTTGGCTTTGGTTAATTTTTCAAGTGCAACCTGGTCACCCGCTTTAATTCGCTGTGCCAACTCTACTTCTTCATCTGCGGTAATAAGGTCTACCTTACCAATTTCTTGTAAATACTTGTCTAAAGAAGCGGTTTCTCTATTGGTCACCTGCTTGGTAATCTTAAGCTGTCTCATGAATGTCTTCTAAATTAATTGGAGCTACCGAATGATATGTTTTGGGTCGCATTAGATTATACGCTCAAATCTTTAAAAGGTTACAGAATAAAGCCAATATTTGAAAAAAAAATAGCCAGACCGAAGGCCTGGCTATTAAAAGTAAGCTTAAAGAGCTTAGTCTCTTCTCGGTTTTCTATCACGGTCGTTTCTGCGATCGTTTTTACGGTCACCTTCTGCTCTTGGCGGTCTGGCAACATATCCTTCAGGCTTTTCTAATAAAGCTTTTCTAGATACTTTCTCTTTTTTAGTTCTAGGGTCTTGACCAAAGTATTTCACTTCAAATTCGTCGCCCATGTTTACCACGTCAGATACATTTTCAGTGCGTTCCCATGCCAATTCAGACACGTGTAACAATACTTCGTTTCCTGGAGCGTCTAAGTATTCCACTACAGCTCCAAAGTCTAACATTTTAATTACCCTTACTTTATAAGAATCTCCAATGACAGGTTTGAATGTCAACGAGTCTATCTTAGCTAATACCGCTTCAATACCTTCTGGCTCAGTTCCTAAAATCTCAATGATTCCTTCTTCTGTTACAGGATCTTCAGTCACTACAATAGTAGTTTTGGTTGTTTTCTGTAGTTCTTGAATCACTTTTCCTCCTGGTCCAATAAAGGCACCAATGTATTCGTTAGGAATTCTAGCAGTGATCATCTTAGGCGCGTAAGATTTCACTTCTGCCTTAGGCGTAGCAATCGTTTCTACTAATTTAGACAAAATGTGTAACCTACCCGCAGAAGCTTGTTTAAGTGCGTTTACTAAGATTTCGTAAGACAAACCTTTCACTTTAATGTCCATCTGACAGGCGGTAATTCCGTCTGCAGTTCCTGTTACTTTAAAGTCCATATCTCCTAAGTGATCTTCGTCTCCTAAGATGTCTGACAAAACAGCGTATTTTCCTGAATCAGCATCTGAGATAAGTCCCATAGCAATTCCGGATACTGGTTTAATCATCTGAACCCCAGCATCCATGAGCGCCATAGTACCCGCACAAACTGTTGCCATAGAAGAAGAACCGTTAGATTCTAATACTTCACTTACCACCCTTACAGTGTATGGACAGTCTGTTGGAATTTGGTTTTTAAGGGCACGTTGCGCTAAATTTCCATGTCCTACCTCTCTTCTAGAAGTTCCTCTAATAGGTCTTGCTTCTCCAGTAGAGAAAGGAGGGAAGTTGTAATGAAGGTAGAATCTTTCTTCTCCTTCAAAAGAAGGCATATCTACTTTGTTGGCTTCTCTAGAAGTTCCCAAAGTTACCGTGGCCAAAGCTTGAGTTTCTCCTCTAGTGAAAATAGAAGAACCGTGTGTAGAAGGTAAGTAGTCAATTTCACACCATATAGGTCTAATCTCATCTGTCTTACGACCGTCTAATCTAAGGCCTTCATTTAAAGTAAGATCTCTTACAGCGTTTTTCTCTGCTTTGTAATAGTATCTAGACACTAAGTCACCAAAATCTGCCAGTTCTTCTTCTGAAAAACTCGCTTTAATTTCTTCTTTAATTGCGTTAAAAGCAGCAGATCTTTCGTGTTTTGCAGAACCTGCTTTAGCAATGGCATATACTTTGTCGTATGCCATGTCATGAATCTTAGCTGCTAAAGCCTCGTCTTCTCTTTCTGGTGTATACTCACGCACCTCTTTTTTTCCAAATGCCTCTGCCAATCTAATTTGAGCAGCACATTGAACCTTAATGGCGTCATGGGCGAATTTAATGGCTTCTACCATTTCTTCTTCACTAATTTCTAACATTTCCCCTTCTACCATCATCACTGAATCTGCAGAAGCACCAATAACCATATCAATATCAGAAACTTCTAACTGAGCTCTGGTAGGGTTAATGATAAATTTTCCATCTATACGCCCTACCCTTACTTCAGAGATAGCACATTCGAAAGGAAAGTCAGACAATTGAATGGCTGCAGAGGCTGCCAATCCTGCCATTGCATCTGGCATAACATCTTCATCATGAGACATTAATTGGATCATAACCTGTGTTTCTGCATGGTAATCTTTTGGAAACAAAGGACGTAATACCCTGTCTACCAATCTCATGGTAAGTACCTCACCATCACTTGGTCTGGCTTCTCTTTTGAAGAAACCACCTGGGTATCGGCCAGAGGCCGCAAATTTTTCACGGTAATCTACCGTTAATGGTAAAAAGTCTACATCACTTTGCTTGTAGTTAGAAACTACCGTACAAAGCAACATACATTTACCAGACTGAACCACAACAGAACCATGGGCCTGCTTGGCTAATTTTCCAGTTTCAATAGAGATTTCTCTACCGTCACCAAGGTCTATGACCTCTTTAAATACTTTTGGAATCATACAATTTAATTACACCCACTCGCTGTGGGAAGTTAAACAATGGTCTCCGCCTGCTGGACGGCCAGGTTGTGTTGTTGTGTGTTGTGTGACCAATGAAAAACTAGGTATCAGCTTTTTGATATTTCCGGTTTGAAAAGTCCGGTCTTTAAAGTAAAAAAGGGAAGCCTAAGCCTCCCTTTTAAATTATTTACGAATATTAAGCTCTTTGATTATCGCACGATATCTCAAGACATCTACTTTAATCAGGTAGTCTAATAAACTCCTTCTTTTACCTACCAAACGAACTAAAGAACGTTCTGTATTGTAATCTTTACGGTTCTTTTTTAAATGCTCCGTAAGGTGATTAATTCTGTGTGTGAATAAGGCGATTTGCCCTTCTGAATTACCAGTGTCAGTGGCAGATTTGCCGTGTTTTGTAAAAATCTCGGCTTTAACTTCTTTAGTTAAATACATTCCAATATTGTTTTAAATGATTTTGATGTATTTGATTGATTTTCAATCAGGGCGCAAATATAGAAAAACTAAATGATATTAACTTTGTTTTTTAATTTTTTATTACTTGCTATGGCTTTTATATGAGGCACTTATACTACAGTTTCCCTTAAAGGATTGTTTTGAATGAGGTCTATATAAAGGTTTACTTTGTTTTTTAATGCTTTCCTATGAACTATAAAGTCTAAAAATCCGTGTTCTAATAGGAACTCAGAAGTTTGAAAGTCATCTGGTAAATCTTTTCCAGTCGCTTCTTTTACCACCCTTGGTCCAGCAAATCCGATTAATGCGCCTGGTTCAGCGATATTAATGTCTCCTAACATGGCATAAGAGGCGGTTGTTCCTCCGGTAGTTGGATCTGTACACAAGGAAATATAAGGCAAGCCGGCTTCTGCCAATTGGGCCAGTTTGGCCGACGTCTTAGCCAACTGCATTAAAGAAAGTGCGGCTTCCATCATTCTGGCTCCACCAGATTTGGAAATCATTAAAAAAGGAGTGTTTTTCTTAATGGCATAGTCAATTCCTCTGGCAATTTTTTCTCCTACTACAGAGCCCATAGAACCTCCAATAAAAGCGAAATCCATACAGCAAATCACAATATCTTTTCCGTTAGATTTTCCAAAACCTGTCCTTACAGCGTCCTTTAAACCTGTCTTTTTTTGCGCTGCTTTTAAGCGGTCTGCGTACTTCTTGGTGTCCTCGAACTTCAAAGGGTCTTTAGAAGTCAGTTTGGCGTCTAATTCAGTAAATTTATTATGGTCAAATAGTATTTCAAAATACTCTTTGCTTCCTATTCTTACGTGATAGTCGTCTTCTGGACTGACATAAAAATTTTTAGCTAAATCATCGGATTCGACAATTTTACCAGTAGGAGATTTGTACCACAAGCCTTTTGGCGTGTCTTTCTTTTCCTCTGTTGCGGTTTGTATTCCTTTTTCTGTTCTTTTAAACCAAGCAGACATATGTATTAATTTAAATGAAGCGAATACCTATTATAGGTATTCGCTTAAGCAAACTTAGCGAAAAGCTAGAATTTAAAAAAATTATAAGGTTTGAACGTTGTTCAAGTCTTCAAAAGCTTTGGTCAATCTCGCAACAAAAGTTTTTTCTCCCTCACGAATCCAAACCCTAGGATCGTAGTATTTTTTGTTTGGTTGGTCTGCGCCGTCTGGGTTCCCAATTTGTCCTTGTATATAGTCTTTTTTGTCTTGAATATAATCTCTTGTTCCTTCTAAAAATGCGTATTGAAGGTCTGTATCAATATTCATTTTAATTACACCATATCCAATAGACTCTCTAATTTCCTCTAAAGTAGAACCTGATCCACCGTGAAATACAAAGTCAATTGAATTGTGTTTCAAACCGTATTTTTTAGAAATGAATTCTTGTGAATTCAATAAAATTTTTGGTGTTAATTTTACGTTTCCAGGCTTGTAAACTCCATGAACGTTTCCAAAAGCTGCAGCAATGGTGAATCTTGGACTTACCTTAGATAATTCTTCATAAGCATAAGCTACTTCTTCTGGTTGCGTGTATAATTTAGAGTCGTCTATATCTGTATTGTCTACACCGTCTTCTTCTCCTCCAGTAATACCTAATTCTATTTCTAAAGTCATATCCATTTTACTCATTCTGGCAAGATACTCTTTGCAAATGGCGATATTTTCTTCCAATGGCTCTTCAGATAAATCAATCATATGAGAGCTAAATAATGGCTTTCCTGTGGCTTTGAAGTGCGCTTCACTAGCATCCAATAAACCATCGATCCAAGGCAATAGCTTTTTTGCACAGTGGTCTGTATGAAGTATAACCGTAGCTCCGTATGCTTCTGCCAATTGGTGCACGTGTTTTGCGCCAGCGATAGCCCCTTGAATAGCGGCTTGTTCATTTTTGTTAGACAATCCTTTACCTGCATTAAATTGGGCACCTCCATTTGAAAATTGAATGATTACGGGGGCATTTAATGAAGCAGCGGTTTCCAACACACCATTAATGGTGCTAGAACCTGTAACATTTACAGCCGGTAAGGCAAAACCTTTTTCTTTAGCATAGTTAAAAATTTCTTGAACTTGATCTCCTGTGGCTACGCCAGCTTTAATGTTGTGGGACATGTAATTGTATTATCTATAATTGATTAGAAAAGCAAAAATAGGAAAAAACTAGGCTTAAAAAGGATAATTTATTCCAATATTTATTACGGAATTCGCAAAATTGTAGTCTCTAAACCAGCGTTTTGAATTTTCTAAGCTTGGATTATAGGTTTTGAATCCTACATCCAGTCTAAATACGAAATAGGTAAAATCATACCTGATACCAAATCCATTACCTATGGCAATTTGCTGAAGGGAAGAAACACCTTGGAATGACCGCTCTGGATCATTAACGCCATCTAAAGCGTTCCAAATATTTCCAGCATCTGTAAATAAGGCGCCTTTAATTGCTCCTAGTAGGGGGAATCTGTACTCTAAATTAAAAGCCAATTTAAAGTTAGCTTCATTAAAATCATTGAGATTGTTTGTACTTCCTGGTCCTAATGCGTAGGCATTCCATGCCCTATTATCGTTAGAGCCACCAGCAAAATAAGATCTTGCGAAAGGAATGGTACTTGCATTTCCATAGGGTATAGCAATTCCTCCAAAACTTCTAAACGCCAATACTTTATCTCTTCCAACGCGCCAATGCTTAATAAAGTCTAGTTCAGTTTTAATGTATTGGGCATAAGGTACTCCTGCAATTAATTTGGTTCTCGATTCATTTTCTTCAACAGGCATTATATTGGATAGTAAGCTTAGTAAGTTTCCAGCGCTTTCTATTTTGGCTCTAAACTGATAAAAATCAGGATCCGTAATTTCTTTTTTATTGTTTTTAATCAGGGTTAGTTGGCTACTAGATATGAGGTTGTTTTCGATGAGCCTGTTTTTTCGCTCTTCAATTCTTTGAATTTCTTTATATTGTTCTGAGTTGTTGTCTTGGGTGGTTAAAAAGGTTTCTATAAAATTTGCGGCACCTTGTGGTATGGTGAGTTCCCCAATATCTGTTGTTATTGGGTCAAAAAAGGCTTCAAAGATAGGGTCTTGGGTGTAGTCTTGCGCCAAAGTATTTAGTCTGTTGTAAGTGGTGCCATACACACTAAAAAAACGTTCTGGGTTCAGATTTTGAACATATTGAACTTCTAAAAGGCTGGCGTTGAATTTCAGAAAATCGCTTGGAGACCAATTAAAACCATATGTGATATTAAGTGTTTGTTTGTCCAGTCCTATATTTTTTTGAAAACTGGTTCCAAGGCTAATTTTTGTTTGAGGTAAGCTATTTTTAGAGAGTAAGCCTTTAAGTGAAATAAAGGGAAACCATAAATTGGGAATATTTAAATTTACATCTACACCAACCTCTGACAGGTATTTTTCACTGCTTAAGGCGGCGTCTCCAAGAATACCCACAGACCCTCTACCGGAAAGGCTTAATATTTCTGCACCTCCAAAAATATTTCTGGCCATTAATGAACTGCTGAAGGCTAATCCCAGCCGTTGAATGTTGGAGTGGGTTACATCTAAATTAACTTGAGCGGCATAGGTATCCTTTGAATTTAAATAAATTTCTGCTAATAAATCGGGAGCTCCCTCAATTTCAGCGATAGATATATTAGGGTATTTGAAGGTGTTTAGACTACTCATTTTTCTAAAGGTGAGTTGTCTATTATACTCTGCATAAATATCCCCTTCTAGTAGGTAAACCGGGTCAGTAATTGCTTTAGGTTTATAGCGGAGTTTGTCCTTATAAAATATAGTAAATCCGTTGTGTTTAATGGAGTCTAGGGCTGTTTTGGGCGTGTTATAAGGAATGTCTGTATACAGATTAACCCTTTTTATTTTTTTAATGCGATAGGGCTTGCTAACTGTTTCATTGTTTTCTTTTGGGTTTCTTACCGAGAGTAATACAAATAATAAAGAGTCTTTGTTTTTTTGAACGGTATCTCTACTAATACTAAAACTTACGGCACTTTCTTGAAAATTATATATACCATGGTCTTTGGCTAGATTACTAATGCGATCTCTCTCTGCTTTAAAATCTTCATAAGAAAAAATTTCCCCTTTTTTAATAAAAGAGCGGCCCTTAATGCTTTTATATAGGCTGTCTAGATCCTTGGAATAAAAAATAGTTTTGACGGAGTCTATCACAAAAGCACGCCCTTTATCTATGGTATAACGAACGGTCGCTTTTTGTTTCCTTGGGTGGTTTTGCTGTATGGCATTTACACTAGCATTGAAATATCCAAGACTTTTATAATATGCTTGAAGCCTTTCTATGGATCTATTGGTGCTTTTTTGATCAATAAGGACAGCCTGCTCTCCAATTCTATTTAGCCAGGTGTCCCTGCCAGGTTTTTTACTGAGATTACTAACATTGAGCTTTAAAGGGCTACCAAAAATATAGGTATTGGGTTGCTGAATCAGAAGGTTGTAAAGAGCTTCTTCAGTGCGTTTTTCAGTACCCTCGATAATTTCATTCTTCCTGAGAAGCCATTGGTCTTTCGAGAGATTTTTTAAAGGGTTGCAACTGTAAATAGTACACACTAGTAAGATAAAGCTTACTTTTGTGATAAATACATACATGGAGTTAGCTCCTTTCATAAGTCCAAAAATACACTATTTGTATGGTTGTTAAAAGCCAATTGAAACTAATCAAAAGCCTTCATCAAAAAAAGAATCGCATCCAGCACGGTCTTTTTATAATCGAGGGAGAAAAAGGGATAGCAGACGCACTTGCTAATGACCTTATTCCATATAAATTGTTGAGCTCTCAGGTAGGTTCTGATATAAATTCCTTTGAAAAAATTTCTGAAAAGGAGTTTTCTCAAATCAGTGCCCTGAAAAACCCAAATGGATATTTAGGAGTTTTTAATATTCCAAAACAAGCAGCACTAGATTTCAAAGATTGGGTGGTAGTGCTAGACGGACTTCAAGATCCAGGGAATTTGGGAACTATCATAAGACTATGTGATTGGTTTGGTATAAAGCAAATCCTCTGTAGTCCAGACACGGTAGATGTGTATAACCCAAAAGTAGTTCAAGCGAGTATGGGATCTTTAACAAGAGTTTCTGTGTATTACGAACCGATTATTCCATTAATTAATAGGTTTAACATCCCTGTTTATGGAACATTTATGGAAGGAACTCCTATTCAGAAAATAGTTTTTAAGACACCAGGAATTATTGTTTTCGGAAACGAGGGGAATGGTATTTCTACTGAGCTAAGTAATCATATCACTGAGAAGATATCTATTTCTTCCCATCCTGCCTCAAAAGCAGAAAGTTTAAACGTGGCCAATGCAGCTGCTATAGTTTTTTATGAAATGAGCAGGTAATTACTCAAAGGTAAGCACTAAAAAAACTCCTCTAGAGCGCATTTTGTGAATGTTAGCTGTCCAAGGGCTTTGAGGGTCTGCGTCTCTTATGGCGTCGTCTGTGAGAGAAAATACGCCTCGAATAGAAGGAGTGAACTTAAAGAAAGACAAATATAAATCTATCCCAACGCCAATCTGGTATCCGTAATTCCATTTTTGAACTTTAAATGTACCGCTTTTATTGTCGTCTATGCTGTTTTCATTGCTGCTTAAATTAATGGCAGCATAGGGACCCCCTACAATAAATGGCCGCCAATTTCCAATTCTATTAGCACTAAATTTTAACAGTAAAGGGACATTAATATAGGTAGATTTTATTTCTCTAATACTGTCTTTTTCAGTAATTAGGTTTTGATTTTTAAATTCAAGGGTGGTTTTTCCGCTGTAAAAGCCTGGCTCTAACCTTAGGTCTAAAAGTTCATTAATCCGCATTTCACCTATCAAACCTACATTAAACCCCGTGCTTTTTTGAACTAAAATCTCCGTAATTTCCTCAGATGGGTTGGTGTTATAGTTCGAGTTTAAATAAGAAATTTGATAATCAAATTGATTTATGCCCACAAAATAGCCCCAGTTTAAGGGTAGTTTGTCATCATTAGGAATATTAAGAACTGCATTTTCGTTGAATTGCCCCCAAGAAAAACTAATGTTTAACAGCAGAAAACCCAAAAAAATCACGTATAACCTCATATGTAAAAGAAGTCTTATTTTACTGCTTGGTAAATTGTTGCTACACCAAAAGTTTGCGGATGGTGCATTACTGTAGTAAACCCAATTTCTTTTAAAATATTGTTGAACCTTTCTCCATAAGGAAATTGAGCTGCAGATTCTGACAAATAGGAATAAGCACTTTTGTCTTTTGAAAAGAGCCTTCCTATAAGGGGGAGTAAATTTTTTGTGTACAATGCATATCCTTGTTTGAAGGGTGTTCTCTCAGGTACGGAGGTCTCAAGAATCACTAAGGTTCCCTGTGGTTTTAAAACCCTGAGAATTTCTGAAAGACCTAAAGTAAGGTTTTCGAAGTTTCTAACCCCAAAAGCTACAGTCACAGCATCTATGCTATTTGCATCAAATGGCAATGCTTCAGAGTCTCCAATGATCATGTCAATTTTATGATTGAGATTTTTTTGAGAAACTTTTTCAATACCTACAGATAGCATACCAGGAGAGAGGTCTAATCCGATAATTTTTTCGGCATTGGTCTCTGCCAAGTGAATGGCTAAATCACCAGTGCCAGTGGCAATATCTAGTATATTTTTCGGGTTTGTAGCTTCAATAAGTGCGACTACTTTTTTTCTCCATGAAATGTCAATTCCAAAAGAGATTACCCTATTTAAGGCATCGTAGTTTTGCGCAATACCGTTAAACATATTGCGTACTTGTGTCTTCTTTCCTTCTACGCTATTTTGATAAGGTTTTACAGGAGTAGTCATGCTTTTTTTTTACAAAGATAGCTTTTACATCGCTTTATAAAAGCACATTTGGGGTCAGTATCATATAATTGTGTAATTTTGCTCAATAAAACCTATTTTAATATACTGTATTAGGTTTGTAACAAGCATATGCTTAACATCTTACACCATTCATGAAGATTATTATTGCAGGCGCTGGAGAGGTTGGTTTTCACCTCGCTAAATTACTTTCTTACGAATCTCAAGATATTACACTAATTGATTCTAATAAAGAGAGTTTGTCCTACGCAGACAACCATTTAGATATTAGGGTTTTAAAAGGAGACGCCACATCGATTGGTATTTTAGAAGACGCCCGTGTGGCCCAATCCGATCTTGTAATAGGAGTCACCTCTTCAGAGACTACCAATCTTACACTCTGTATCTTGGCAAAGCAATTGGGTTGTAAAAGAACTATTGCTAGGATTTCTAATACGGAGTTTATAGAAAATAAGGAGCGTTTGCGCTTTTCAGACTTAGGGATAGACGAACTTATTTCCCCTGAAAGACTCGCCGCTACTGAAATACAATTATTGATTAACCAATCTGCCTTTAATGACACCTACGAATTTGAAGAAGGTAAATTAATTATGGTGGGGATTTGCCTTTCTTCAGGAGCTCCTTTTGTAGGCAAAACGGTAAAAGATGCTGCAGAAACATTTTCCGAGGTCCATTTTATGCCTATTGCAATTAAGAGATCTGGCACACAATTCACTATTATTCCAAGAGGAGATAGTGTTTTTCAGGCAGAAGACCAGGTTTATTTTATTACTTCTAAGGAAGGTGTAGAGGAGCTATATAAAATGACAGGTACTATCAAAAAAGATATTAAGAATGTCATGATTCTTGGTGGATCAAAAGTAGGGCAAAAAACAGCCAGAGATTTATGTAATAGAAAATTTAATGTAAAACTCATTGAAAAAGACAAACAAAAAGCAACAGATTTAGCGGAGCAACTCCCCAATGCTTTAGTGATTAATGGAGATGGTCGCAATGTAGAATTACTTGAAGAAGAGAGTCTTTCAGCTATGGACGCTTTTATTGCTGTGACAGGAAATTCAGAGACCAACATTATGTCTTGCCTAGTGGCCAAATCTAAAGACATTAAAAAGACCATAGCCTTAGTAGAAAACATGGATTATTTTCAATTATCCCATTCTATTGGAATAGATACCTTAATCAATAAAAAACTTTTGGCCGCCAATAACATTTTCAGGTATATCAGAAAAGGTGAAGTGGTTGCCATGACGCGGCTCAATAATTTAAATGCTGAAATTTTAGAATTTATTGTAAAACCTAATTCAGCTGTAAGTGGAAAACTAATCCGAGAAATTGATTTTCCTAGACTGGCTACCATTGGAGGCGTCATTAGAGATGGCGAAGGTGTTATAGCATTGGGAGCTTTTAAAATTACTAAGGGAGACCGGGTAGTGGTTTGTTGTTTGCCAAGCGCAATACCTAAAATTGAAAAGCTGTTTTTATAAATGCGCTTAAACGGAAAGATTATTATTCACCTAATGGGCTTGCTGTTGCTTTGTAACGGGGCTTTTATGTTGGTGGCCGCTTTGGTAAGTGGTCTTTATAAAGATGGTGTTACTATTGAAATTACAATGGCGGCAATTGTCACTATGCTTATAGGGCTTGTGTCGATGTTTTTTACAAGAGACCATAAAAAAGAAGTTAAGCCTAAAGAGGGTTATATTATTGTTACTTTTGGTTGGTTGGTCATGTCTGCATCTGGAGTGTTACCCTATTTATTTACAGGATCTATCCCAGATATAACCAATGCTTTTTTTGAAACTATTTCTGGTTATACTACTACCGGTGCTAGTATCCTAAACGATATAGAATCGCTTCCCAAGGGTATTTTATTTTGGAGAAGTCTAACGCATTGGATTGGAGGCATGGGTATTATTGTTTTGGCCATTGCTATTTTACCTTTGTTGGGTATAGGGGGCATGCAACTGTTTGCAGCAGAAGCCCCAGGTCCAAGTGCAGATAAATTGCATCCAAGAATAACAGATACTGCTAAACGCTTGTGGCTTATCTATGTTGGCTATACGGTGGCAGAAACGCTGTTATTGAAACTAGCGGGAATGGACTTTTTTGACGCAGCGAATCATGCTATGGCTACATTGTCTACGGGTGGTTTTTCTACTAAAAATACCAGTTTGGCTTTTTGGAATGACCAACCACTCATTCAGTATATTGTTATTTTATTTATGTTTTTGGCGGGTTCTAATTTTGTATTGAGTTATTTTGCATTTAAGGGGAAAGTTCAAAAGATTATTAAAGACGAAGAGTTTAAGTTTTATGCCGGTTTTATAGTAGCTTTTAGTGTTATAGCAGCGTTGGTAGTCTTTTTTCAAGCACAACCAAAAGTTTCAGAATCATTTCCCATGGTTTTAGGATATGGAGAAAGTGCTTTTAGACATGCGTTGTTCCAGGTTTTGGCTGTAGTGACTACTACGGGTTTTGTAACGGCAGATTTTACGTCTTGGACCCCATTTTTAACTATATTCTTCTTTGGGTTAATGTTCTTGGGTGGTTCAGCAGGATCTACTGCAGGTGGAATTAAGGTCATGCGCCACCTATTAATTATAAAGAATGGCTTGTTGGAGTTCAAGCGTACATTACACAGTAATGCAATTATTCCAGTTCGCTATAATAACAAAACAGTCGCAGAGAGTATTGTATATAATATTATTGGATTTTTTGTGCTTTATATGCTGTTGTTTATCATAGGTGCACTTGTATTGGCATTTATGGGCTTAGATTTCGAATCTTCCATAGGTGGTGCTGCAACCTCATTAGGAAATGTAGGTCCTGGGCTAGGTTCCCTAAACCCACTGTCTAATTTTAACAGCTTACCTGCCCTAGGAAAATGGTGGTGTGGGTTTTTAATGATTTTAGGTAGGTTAGAACTCTTTACGGTCCTCATTTTGTTTTCACCTTACTTCTGGAGAAAGATTTAAGTTTAATCTCAATTAAGTTTAGTGGAAACATATCATTTAAAACTAAAAGCGGGCTCCCTTTGGAAGCCCGCTTTCTTATAAGTCGGTAATGAATTAAGCGTTTACCGCTTTTTTAATTCTTGCCATAGCTTCTCTAAGTGCTTCCTCAGAGGCAGCATAGGATATTCTAATACAGTTTGGATTTCCAAATGCCTCTCCAGTAACTGTAGCTACCAAAGCCTCCTCTAATAGAAATATAGCGAAATCAGAGGCGTTATTGATCTGTTTTCCTTTGATTGTTTTACCAAAAAATTCACTTACATCTGGAAATACATAAAATGCACCTTCAGGTATATTGAGTCTAAATCCTGGAATTTCTCCCAATAATTCAAGAACCAAATCCCTTCTTTGATGGAAAGCTTCAATCATATGAGAAATACTACTTACAGGAGCCTTTAGTGCAGCTATTGTAGCTCTCTGTGCTATGGAATTAGCACCAGACGTATTCTGTCCTTGAAATTTAGTACAAGCCTTGGCAATCCATTCAGGGGCACCAATATAACCAATACGCCACCCGGTCATAGCAAATGCTTTAGAGACCCCATTTACAGTGATGGTTCTGTCATACATTCCTGGAATTCCAGCAATGCTCACGTGGCCTCCAACAAAATTAATATGTTCGTAAATTTCATCAGACACGATAAATATATTGGGGTGCTTAGCCAATACTGCTGCCAATGCGGTTAATTCTTCATGGCTATATACAGATCCACTTGGATTACAAGGAGAGCTAAACCAAATCATTTTTGTTTTTGGTGTAATCGCTTGTTCCAATTGAGCCGCAGTCATTTTAAAATCATTGTCAATATTCGTAGGAACTTCAACAGGCACACCTTCTGCCAATTTAACAATATCACTATAACTCACCCAATACGGTGCAGGTAAAATGACTTCATCTCCGTGGTTGAGCATGACCATAGCAATATTTGCAAGAGACTGTTTGGCTCCTGTAGAAACCACAATCTGACTTGGTTTATAGTCTAATTGGTTGTCTCTTAAAAATTTCTCCGCAATGGCTTCTTTTAAATCTAGGTATCCATCCACAGGAGAGTAACTAGAATAATTATCATCTACGGCTTGTTTAGCAGCAGCTTTTATAAAGTCTGGGATATTAAAATCAGGTTCTCCTAAGCTCAGTCCAATTATGTCTTTTCCGGCTGTTTTTAATTCCCTCGCTTTGGCTGCCATCGCTAAAGTTGCAGAGGTAGCCATTCCGTTAATTCTATCAGATAAATGTTGCGTACTCATGTTGTTTAATATTGTAGGTTCGGTTTTTGACCTAGCGTCTTTAAATGTTTGAAATGCGAAATTATGGCTTTTCTGGTGGTTTTATACTCGTGATAAGGCAATTCAAACTCTTTTGCCGTTTGTTTCACAATTTTTGCAATTTTTGTGTAATGAACGTGACTAATATTTGGAAAAATATGATGTTCAACCTGATGGTTTAAGCCTCCAGTAAACCAATTAATGATCCTATTCTTTGTGCCAAAATTTACTGTAGTAAACAATTGATGAATAGCCCAGGTATTTTTCATATCTCCTTGTTCGTTTGGAACAGGGGTGTCTGCATGGTCAATGATATGGGCCAATTGAAATACGATACTCAGTATTAATCCAGCTACATAATGCATGACAAAAAATCCAATAAGGACTTGATACCAGGCAATTTCTGTAAAAATTATTGGGATGGCAATCCAAATGGCGATATACATGATTTTAGTGACCAATAATTTGGTCCAGTTAATCACTGGGTTAGGGAACTTGCCATAGGACAACTTCCTTTTGGTGTACCTGTACATCTGTTGGAAGTCAGTAGTAATGGCCCAGTTAAAAGTCAATAATCCATATAAAAACACAGAGTATAAATGTTGGAATTTATGGTACTTTTTCCAGTCTGCATGTTTTGAAAAACGAAGAATTCTTCCTGCGTCTAAATCTTCGTCATGTTCTGGAATATTAGTATAGGTATGGTGAAGTACATTGTGTTGTACCTGCCAGTTATACACATTTCCAGCTAGAATATAAATACTGCTTCCCATGAGTTTATTGACCCATTTTTTATTGGAGTATGCGCCGTGATTTCCGTCATGCATAACATTCATTCCTACGCCAGCCATACCAACACCCATTACTATGGTTAACAGAAAGTTAGCCCAGTTTGGTAAGTTAAGCGTGAGTATTAAAAAGTAAGGCGCTAGGAAAATGGTAAACATGACAAGTGTCTTAAGGTGCAATGCCCAATTTCCTGTTTTTTGTAAATTGTTTTCTTTAAAGTAACTATTAACTCTTTGGTTCAGTGTTTTAAAAAACTGACCTGGGTCTTTTCTGGAAAATTTTACTTGGGGTTTTTTCATAAAATTGTATTAAGTGGTAAATATACGCTAAAGCGAGTGGAAGCTTTTGCTATAAATCATAAAATATGTTGTTTTTTTGCATAAAATATTCTTCATGACGGCTCAATTAATCTTTGATTATTTCCCAAATTTAACCCAACAGCAGCAGAATCAATTTATTGCACTAGAAGCCTTATATCAGGATTGGAACCTAAAAATTAACGTAGTCTCCAGAAAAGATATTGAAGAGCTTTATCTGAGGCATGTGCTACATTCTTTAGCCATTGCGAAATTTATTTCATTTAATCCTGGCGCCCAAATTTTAGATGTAGGTACCGGAGGTGGATTCCCAGGTATACCCCTGGCTATTTTATTTCCTGAAACCCACTTCACCTTAGTGGACGCTATTGGAAAAAAGATTAAGGTAGTAGAAGAGGTAGTGTCTGGTTTAGGATTAGAAAACGTCATAGCCAAACACCAACGTGTAGAGGAAGACAAGCACCAATATGATTTTGTGGTGAGTAGGGCGGTAGCTGCTATGCCAACTTTTATGAGGTGGATCAAGGGACGCATTAAGAAGGTTTCAGAGCATCCTATTAAGAATGGAGTGTTATATTTGAAAGGAGGGGACCTTTCTGAGGAGTTGCAAGACTACAAAACCGTTCAGATATACTCTTTAATGGATTATTACAAAGAAGACTTCTTTGAAACCAAAAAATTGGTGTACCTGCCACAAAAATTCAAAGGTTGAGTCATGATAAATCAGAAAGCTTT